>WNFE01000002.1_pt1 | contig 256129 bp, 220 predicted proteins | sample 5400451 | NCBI WGS metagenome assembly WNFE01 (sample SAMN13153344, study PRJNA577476) | soil metagenome | isolation source: 200 cm saprolite under Douglas fir tree site 2 hole 2 | place: USA:California | collected 2015-04-18
CGGAGGAGCTGGAGATCATCCTGGGGCCGGAGAAGTTCTGGTCGGAGACGGCCGAGCGCACCGAGGTCCCGGGGGTGGCGACGGGCCTTGCCTGGACGTCCGCGGGCGGCGACCTGCTCTTCATCGAGGCGACCAAGATGCAGGGCAAGGGCGGCATCACCTTGACCGGCCAGCTGGGCGACGTGATGAAGGAGTCGGCCCAGGCGGCGCTCAGCTACACGCGCAACAAGGCGCAGAAGCTGGGCATCGACCCGCGCTTCCTGGAGAAGAACGACATCCACATCCACTTCCCGGCGGGCGCGATCCCCAAGGACGGACCGTCCGCGGGCGTGACCATCTTCACGGCGCTGACCTCGCTCTTGACGGGCATCCGGGTACGCGGCGACGTCGCGATGACCGGCGAAGCGACGCTGCGCGGTCTGGTGCTGCCGGTGGGCGGCATCAAGGAGAAGGTGCTGGCCGCGCACCGGGCGGGGATCAAGCGGATCATCATGCCGGAGCGCAACAAGAAGGACCTGCAGGACGTCCCGGAGCAGGCGAAGAAGGAGATGGAATTCATCTTCGCCCACTCGATGGACGACGTGCTCAAGTCCGCGCTGGAAGAGGATCCCTTCGAGAAGGCCGCGAAGAATCCCCTCCCTCCGGAGTCCCCTCCTCCCCCTGCCGAACAGCCCCAACCCGGCGTCCGCGCCTAGCCCGCATCGCCGTGCTGCATTTTGAGGCCCTGACCAGCAATGGTCAGGGCCTCGTTCGTTTCACGCAGAGGGCGCAGAGGAGAGGGAGGAGGGGAGGAACTTCTTTCCAAGAAAATCAGATGGCTCCTCCGCGCCCTCCCTTTCCTCCCCTCCTCCGCGTGAAACGTTTGTGAGGGTCAGTCGGAGCGGCAGACGCGGGATTTGCCTTCCTTCTTGGCGCGGTAGAGGGCGGCGTCGGCGCGGGCCAGCAATTCCTCGAGGGAGGCGCAGCCTTCGGCGGTGGCCACGCCGATGGAGACGGTGGCGGTGAGCCTCTGATCGAGGACCTGCAGCGGGTGTTGCGCCAGGCGGGCCAGCAGGCGCTCCGAGGTGATCACCGCTCCGTCCACCGAAGTGTCCGGCATCAACGCCACGAATTCGTCTCCGCCGATGCGGGCGGGGAGATCGCTGGCGCGCACCGTCGCCCGCAGCAGCGTGCCGATGTGCTGCAGCAAGGCGTCGCCCGCGGCGTGGCCGAAGTTGTCGTTGATGCGCTTGAACCCGTCCACGTCGACCGCCGCGCAGGCGAGCGGGTGCCTGTGCCGGCGGTGCCGCACCCACTCGTTGTCGCCCTGGTCGAGGAAGGCGCGCCGGTTGAAGAGCCCGGTGAGCGGATCGTTCCTCGCGAGCTCCCGCATGCGGCCCGTCATCGCGGCCAGCTGGGCGAGCATCTCCGAGTGGCGCCGCCTGAGCGCCTCCACGTGGTCGACCAGCCCCCCGGTGACCGCCATCTCGTGGCCCAGGCCCGCCACCAGCGGATCTTCCAGCGCGAAGAACCGGTAGGTCGCCGGGACCAGACGGTCGCGCCCGCGGTGGGTCAGGTCGAGCGAGAATGCCTGGGTGGCGTCGCGCTCCAGGGCCATCGCCTGCTCGAACCGCTCGCGGGACGGATCGTCGAGCGACCCGGCGAATTCCATCCCCGGCTCGACCTGCGAGACCGCCGCGCGCAGCCCCGCGCTCGCCCGCACGACCTTGAGCTCGGCATCGAGGACGACGAGCAGGTCGGGGCAGCGCTCGACCAGGATGGAATCCAGGCTGTCGGCCAAGGAAGGGGGACCTCTGCTCCAAGGATAATGGTGGTGCCTCTACGCACAAAAGGTGAGTGCATGTCATGGCCAAAACCACCCAAGAAAACCACACCGCGACCCCCGGCCGTGACTCCACACGAGATCCGGGTTGCGCCCAGCAAGGACGCGTGGAATCTCTCCGCCGTGGACCGGAAAGCAGTCCTGATTACCGGCGCGGCCGGCCTGATCGGCTCCCACCTCTGCGAGGCATTCGCGCGCTCGGGCTGGGAGGTCCGCGCGGTCGATCGGCCAGGCGCCGACCTGTCCGAGGCCCGGGCCGTCGGCGCCGCGCCGTCCGAGGCGCAGCTGGACAGCGCCGAAGGGGCGCTCTTCGCCGCCGAGCTGGCCAAGGGCACCGGCCTGGTGGCGCACGCCGCGTTTCCCGGCGCCGGACTCACCGAGGAGGCCCTCGCGTCGGCGCGCGCCGCCATGGCCGCCGCGCTCGCCGCCGGCGCCCCGCTCCTCCTCCTCTCCAGCTGCACGGTCTACGGAAGGCCGCGCAACCTTCCCTGCGAGGAGGGCGATCCCAAGCGTCCGATCGACTCGCACGGAATCGCGCGGTGGGCGGTGGAGCGGGAGGCGTTCCTCTGGCGCCGCACCCGCGGGCTCAAGCTGGTCGTGCTGCGGCCCGCGCTCACCTACGGTCCCCGGCAGCGGCGCGGCCTCGCCGCCGCGTTGGTGGTCGCCTCGCTGGCGGCCCACGCGGATCGCGCCCTCTGGCTGCCTCGCCGCGGCCCGGTGGTGCACGCCGTCCATGCCGAGGACGTCGCCCGCGCCGCCCTCCTCCTGGCGGAGCACCAGCATCTCCCCGCGCTGTTCGGGCGCGCCTACAACGTGGCCGACGACGTCCCGCTGCCGCTGGAGGAGCTGGCGCGCGCGGTCCTGCACGCGGCGGGCGCCCGCGAGGCGGGGCGCCTTCCCTACTCGCCCGCGTCGGCCCGCGCCGGTCTCTGGGTGCTCCGCCACACGCCGTCCTGGGTGCTGTGGAACCGCCTCAACAAGCGCCTCGCACGGGCCTGGCTGCGCGCCTGGGAGGGGCGCCCGCCGGCCGCGCCGCCGCGGCTCACGCCCGATCTGCTCGAGCAGCTCGCCGCCGATCGCTACTACGACACCAGCCGGCTGCGCGCGCTGGGGTTCCTGCCCCGCTGGCCCAGCGCGATCGATGGCCTCCTGGAGCTGGCCTCGGCGAGCCGCGCACAGGGCCTCCTGCCGGCGCCGCGCGGAACACCGGAGCTGCCGGCGCCGGCGCGCACCGGAAGTTGACTCACCCGGACTTTGGCCCCTGAGATCGAGCCCCGATGCCCGAGTCCGCCGCCGATCTGGAGCAGAGGGCCGAGCGCGCCGTCCGCCGCGGGGAGCTGCACGCGGCGCTGCAGCTGTTCGAGGAGCTGATCGCGCTGACTCCCGGCGACGAGAGGGTGCGCCAGCGGATGGAGTCGGTGCGCGCGCTGCTCCAGCCGGCCGAGCTTTCCGACGGACAACGCCCGACGGAGCCGGACGAGGCGGAGCCCAGGCCCGCCGCCGGAACCTTCACCGACGCGGAGCAAGGCGAGCTGCACGCCAGCGCCGGCCGGTTCGTCGAGGCGCTGCGCTGCTACGAGCGCGCCCTGGCCGCGGCGCCGGAGAACGAGTTGATCCGGGAGCGGCTCCAGGAGCTGCGCGAGCTGGCTCCCCCCGGGGCCCGGGCCGACCTCGGCTCCGCGGAGCAGCTCCCGGCCCCCGCCTCGGCGCCCGCGCCGCAACGCGCACCCTCGCGCTCGACCAAGGTGGCGCATGCGAGCTTCGCCCCGATCGAGGGAGAGCCCGCCCCGCGGCCGCTGCCGCGGGATCCGGTGAAGATGCTGGAGGCGCTGCTCGAGCGCATCCGGGCCGGCCGGCGAGGTGCATCGACCCGCGCTTGATCGGTCCTTGCCGCACCGCTACAGTGCCAATGCCGTCGTGCCCCCCTCGTGGGCGCCCGCGAAATCTCGCGCCGACACGGCCGCTTGCCCAGCGGCTCCGGCGCGTCCCGCGCGGGCCCGCTGGAGCACGACCGCGACATGGGCGCCCGAGGAGGGTAGTCGTTGCAGCTTGGCCGGTACCGGCTGGATGAGCAGGTCGGCCAGGGCGGAATGGCCGTGGTGTGGCGCGGCTTCGACACGCAGCTCCGCCGCATCGTGGCGGTGAAGGTCCTCCACCCGCACCTCCACGCGCGCGAGGACATCCGCCGCCGCTTCGACCGCGAGGCGCAGGCGGTCGCTCGCCTGCACCACCCGCACATCCTCGACGTCTACGACTTCAGCGGGCTCGCCGCCGAGCCGTCGTACCTGGTGACGGAGTTCATCCGCGGCCGCACGCTGCGCGAGTTCGCGGAGCAGACCGTCTTCGACCCACCCGAGCTGGCGGCGGCGTGCCTGCTCCCCATCGCCGAGGCGCTGGAGCACGCGCACGCCGCGGGCGTGGTGCATCGGGACTTGAAGCCCGAGAACGTGATGGTCCGCGAGGACGGAGTGGTGAAGCTGACCGACTTCGGCATCGCGGCCTTGCTGGACCCCGGGGAGAAGTTCACCATGACGGGCAGCATCCTCGGCTCGCCCGCGCACCTCGCTCCCGAGACCATCGAGGGCAAGCCGGCGGACCCGCGCAGCGACCTGTTCTCCTTCGGCACCATCCTCTACTGGCTGTCTTGTGGAGAGCTGCCCTTCCAGGCCCCCAGCCCGGCCGCGCTCCTCCGCGCCATCCTCGACGGCAAGCTGAAGGACCCGCGCACGGTACGGCCGGCGGTGAGCGACGGGCAGGCGAAGATCATCTCGCGCTGCCTGGAGCGGGACCCGGCCCGGCGCTATCAGAGCGCGGGAGAGCTGCGCAGCGAGCTGGAGGTCCTGCTGGCGGACGCCGGCGTGGAGCAGCCGCTCGAGACGCTCGCCCGATTCGTGAACGCGCCCGCCGAGGAGGCGCCCCGCGTCCGCGATGCGCTGGTCGCCCGCTGCCTCACCCGGGGCGAGGAGGAGCTGTCGCGCAAGCGCACCAGCGCGGCGCTGGCCGCGTTCGGCCGGGTGCTGGCGCTCGATCCGCAGAACGCGCAGGCGAAGGGCCGCGTCGATCGCATCCGGCGCCGCACGCGTCTCTTGAAGCTCGGCCGGTGGACGCTGATCGGCGCTGCCGCCTGCGCGATCGCCGCCGCGGTGGCCGTGCCGGCCATCCGATTCGCAGAACGGGTGCAGGCGGCCCGGGTGGAGCGGGAGCGGCAAGAAGCTCGGGCGAGGGAGCTGACCGCCGCGGCGGCGGCCAACCCCATTCCGGCCACGAAACCGCCGCCAGCGCCGGCCCCGAAGTCGGACCCCAGCTCGACCGCGACCTCGACGTCCGCGGCGAAAGCCAGCCCTGGCGTCACCACCCGGCCTGCGGTCGCCCGGCGCGAGCAACGCGTCGCCGAGAGCCCCAGGCTGCTCTCCGTCGTCCTCGCCCAGAAGGTCCCGGCGCGAGTGGTGGTGGACGACGCCGACCTCGGGCAGGACTTGATGATCCATGCGCAGCTCGCGCCGGGGATCCACCGGGTCACCATCCAGCACCGCTGCTGCGCCGATCTGAACACCCAGATCGACGTCCGGCCGGACCGGCAGCGCTACACGCTGGAGACCGGAGCCCCGCGTCCGGCCCAGCTGCGGATCCTGGGCGGGGACCCCGACGCGCAGGTATGGTACTCGGACGAGAACACGCCGGTGACGCCGCTGGGTCTGGTCCGCGACCTGCGCGGCACGCCGGCGCGCATCGCCATGACCGAGCCTATCCACCGGTTCACCATCACCGTCGGCGACAAGGCGATGCAGCGCACCCTGCGGGCGGGCATCGAGAACGAGATCGACATGGCCGGTGTACCGTGAGGCGCGCGCTTGCCCTCGCGGCCGCGGTGGCGGCGGCCCTGCCCGCCCGGGCACAGCAGGCGGAGCGCCCCCAGCCGCCCGAGGGCGAGGACGCCGCCGCCGAGCAGGTGCGGCTCGCGCAGCGCGATTTCGAGTACGGCGACTACGCCAGGGTGTCCCAGCGGCTCTCGGGACTGGTCGAAGTGGGCCGCTTCCAGTCGCCCGAGCTGCGGGCCCGCGCCTACACCCTGCTCGGCCAAGCGCTCCTCTTGCAGAACCCGCCCCGCGAGGTCGAGGCGCACCGGGCGTTCCTGGAGCTGCTCTTCCTCGATCCGGACACCGAGCTGGATCCCTTCTTCGTCCCGCCGCGCGTGATCGAGTTCTTCGAGCGGGAGAAGAAGGAGCTGGAGCCGCAGATCGCGCCCCTGCGCGCGCAGCGGCGAGCGGAGAGGGAAGCGCGGCGCAAGGCCCTCGAGCAGGAGGCGCAGCGGCGTCGCGAGGAAGAGGCGAAGCGGCGGATGGAGGCCATCCGGCCCAACGTCGAGCGCACCGTGGTGCAGCACGAGTACTGGGTTTCGCTCTTGCCCTTCGGGCTGGGGCAGCTGCAGAACGGCGACCGCACCCTCGGCTATACGCTGGCCACCCTGGAGGTCATTTTCGGGGCCGCCAGCGCGGGCAGCGCCCTCTTGATCGAGTCGCTCCGCGACCAGAACACGCAGAAGTTCGCGACCGGCAGCGACTACACGATCGCTCATCGGCTTCAGATCGTGAAGTGGGTCGGAGCAGCCGCCTTCTACGGGCTCTGGGCCTTCGGCGCGGTGCAGGCGGCGATGAACTACAAGGCGCAGACCATCGTAAAGGACCAGGTCCTGGTGGGCCCCGCTCCAGGTTCGACCACCTCTCCCGTGATGCCCCCTCCGGAACAGCCGGAGCGCGGCCCGCGCGGCACACCGCTGCCGGCCGCGACACCCCCGGAACCGAATCGCCCCCGGACCGAGGCGACGCTTCCCGCGACCGGGCCCGCTTGGCTGCACGTGCCGCGGGTCGTCGCCCGGGAAGAGCCCTGATGGCCTCCCTCGTGGTCCATCTCGCCGGGGGCTCGCCGGCCCAGGTCCCCCTGGTCAAGGCGCTGACCACCATCGGCGCGGGTCCCGACAGCGACGTCCGCCTCGACGAAGTTCGGGGAGTGGTCGCCATCCAGTTCGACGGGTCCGGGTACCTGGCCACCGCGCTGGAGGGAGCACCCCTGATCGTGAACGGGAAGAAACGCGAACGCGCGCACCTCGCCGACGGCGATACGCTGCAGCTGGGGCGCACGCGCCTGGTGTTCCAGGCCGCCGACCGCACCTCGGCGCCGCCCCCGCCCCGGCAGGTGGATGCGGCGACCCTGGCCGTCCAGCGGCTGGCCGAGTTCACCCAGTCGCTGGCCCGCGAGCCCGGCACTGGCGCCGCGCTCTCCGGGCTGCTCGACGCGATCGTCGAGGTGGTCCAGGCGGACAAGGGGTTCCTGATCGTGGTGGAGGACGGGGCGCCGCGCGTCGAGGTGGCGCGCAACTTCCAGCGACAGGACATCCAGAACGCGGTGGAGCGCTTCTCCGATTCCATCGTCGAGCGCGTGCTGCAGACCCGCCAGCCGGTGATCGTGAGCGATGCGCTGAACGACGCGCAGTTCAACGCCAGCGCCAGCGTGGTGAACCTGAAGCTCTCCAGCGTGATGTGCGTTCCCTTGATCCGGCGCGGGGAGCTGTACGGGGCCGTGTACGTGGGCAACGACCGGATCGCCAACCTGTTCACCGGGCGCGAGCTGACGCTGATGACCTCGTTCTGCTCCACCGCCGCGCTGCTGCTCGAGCGGGCGCTGGAGCTCGACGAGCTGCGCACCCAGAAGCGCGAGCTGGAGAACCGCCTGGAGGAGCAGGCCTACGGCGACATCCTGGGCGCCTGCGACGCGATACGGGACATCTTCCGCAAGGTCGACAAGGTGGCCGGCACCAACATCGACGTGCTCGTCACCGGCGAGTCGGGCACGGGCAAGGAGCTGATCGCCCGCGAGCTGCACCGGCGCTCGCCCCGCAAAGCGGGGCCGTTCGTGGCCATCAACTGCGGCGCGATCCCCGAGCAGCTCCTCGAGAGCGAGCTGTTCGGCCACGCCAAGGGGGCCTTCACCGGCGCGGTGGCGGCGAGGCCGGGGAAGTTCCAGGCGGCGAACGGCGGCACGCTGTTCCTGGACGAAATCGGCGAGATGCCGCCGACCCTCCAGGTCAAGCTCCTGCGCGCGCTGCAGGACAGGCAGGTCACCCGGGTCGGCGAGAACCGGCCGGAGCCGGTGGACATCCGGATCGTCTCCGCCACCAACAAGGACCTCGAGGAGGAGATGAAGGCGGGCCGCTTCCGCGAGGACGTCTTCTACCGGATCAACGTCGTCCACCTGCACCTGCCGCCCCTGCGCGAGCGCGGCGACGACGCGGTGATGCTGGCCAAGTACTTCCTTTCGCGCGCCACCCGGGAATTGAGCGCCAAGGTGAAGGGGTTCGGGAACCAGGCGCTGGTGGCGATCAAGCGTTACCGCTGGCCGGGCAACATCCGGCAGCTGGAAAACCGTATCAAGAAGGCGGTGGTGCTCGCCGACAAACCGCTCATCACGCCCGACGACCTGGAGCTCCGAGCCGAGCAGCTGGATCCCATCCTGCCGCTCGCGCAGGCTCGCGACGAATGGCAGAAGCGTTACATCAACGAGGTGCTGGAGCGGAACGACGGAAACCGGACCAAGACCGCCAAGGACCTTGGTGTCGATCCGCGGACCATCTTCCGGCATCTGGAGCGGACGGAGGCGGAGAGGCGCGGAGAGTCGCTCCCACCCGACCCGCTGGATTCGGAAGGATGACGAGACTGTCGTTCCCGCGTCGCGAGGCGACGCCGCCGGCGTCGCGAGGATTCTTGGGCACCTGGATGCCCCTGGTCTTCGTCTGCGTCCTGGCCCAGGGATGCCTGTTCCCGCAGTCGGTCGAGCCGGAGAACACGCGACCCCACACCATCCCGCGCGTGGACACGGTCCCCCCGGCGTTGCCGAACTTCCTGCTGCAACCGATGCTCGTCCTCGATCCGGGGGGGCCCGCCGACGTACCGCCGTGCCATTGCCAGCTGAACTTGGGTAAGCTCGACATCATCGCCGACGATCCGACCGTCGACGTCCAGGTCCGGATCTGCCTCCCCCACCCTGCCCGGGAGCTTCAACTCTTCGGACACGATCCGACCGCTGCAGGCTCCAAACCTTCCCGCCTTCGACGCGACGAATCTCGGCGGGCCAGGCGTCCACGTGGTCGAGCTGGTCAACGGCGAGGCAGCCGGGTTCGCGGGCGACACCGTCCCTCCGCCCCACCGGGCGATGCTGGCGAACTTCGAGTCATCGACCTTCAAGTTCGTGGTGAAGGTGCTGGCGCCGGCCGAGCGGGATCCGACGCGCCCGAGCTGCACCCCTCCGCCGCTTCCGCCTGCCCAGGAACCGGTGCAATGCCCCCCTTGAAATCCGGCGCGGGCACCGTTTAGAGACGGAGCGTGCCGGCGCGCGACCCGACCCTGCGGACCTACCGGATCGCGCTCTATGCGGCGTTCGGAGCATTCTGCGCCGCCCTCTTCTTCCTCTTGGTGCGTTCGGTCGCCTCCGACCTGTACGGCCACGCACCGCCTGCCGTGCCCCGGGCCTCGGCCACCGCGTGCCTGGAGGACGTGGACCGCCTCTATGCGCAGCTCTCCGCCCGCGCGGTGCAGCCCGCCCCGGGCGGCCTGGAAGGAGGCTCGCTGGCGCGCGAGTGGGACCTCTGGACGCGCCGTTGGGAGGAAGAGGTGGCCCGGGTCAGCGCGCGCTGCAAGCTCGACGAGGAAGGCGATCCCGCCCTGCGGCAGCTGTCCGCCGCCGTCGACGGCCTGGAGGAGCTGCGGCGGGGCCTGTCGCGCAGCGGCGAGAGCGCCTCCGCGGATGCGCGCCGGGTGAAGGACTCGCTCGCGCAGGCCCGCAAGCTCCTCGGCCTCAAACCCCGCTAGTCGCCGCCCCTAGGGCGGCGCTGCGCTTTGGAGTGGCCGGTCGGGCGGCGCTACGCCTTTCACAGCGCGGACGTCACGGGATGCGTTGCAGGCTTCGCTACCGCTTGGGGGTGGCGGCCTGGGCGGCGGCGGGAATGGCCGTGACCTGCGCCGAGGCGCGCTGCGAGGCGAGCCGCTTCAGGCGGGCGCGGATCATCGCGGAGAATTCGCTGCTGGGGTAGAGCCCGAGCGCGCGCTCGTACGCCTTCTGCGCCTTGTCCGGATTTCCCGTCTCCTCGTAGTCGGTCCCCAGCAGATAGCCGGCATACTGCGCCGTCTTGGATCCGCCGGTGCTCTTGATGAAGTTCTCCAGGGCGGGGATGGCGCGCTGGTGCTCCTTCGCCTGGGTGAGCGCGTTGCCGAGGCGGAACCACACCATGCTCTCCTCGACCTTGGGCTCGAGCTCGACGTAGCGGCCCAGCTCCTGCGCCGTGCCCGCCCAGTCGCTGCGGCGGAAGGCGGCGTTGCCCCGCTCCAGCGCCGCCTGGGCCAGCCTCGCCCTCATGCCCGCGGCGCGGTCGTCCAGCGCTTTCGCCTCCAGGCGGGAGAGGAGCTGCCGGTCGAGATGCAGGGCCTGGTCCATCGCCAGCGTCTGCCCCGGTCCTTCCTTCTCCGAACCGAGCAGATCGTATGCCCGGGCCGCCTTCTCGCTGGCGTCGCGGCGCAAGCCTTCGGCGCGGCGCAGCCCCTCCACCTCCTGGGTGAGCTGCTTGGCCTTGCCCTCGTTCGCCGCCGACTCTTCGCGCGCGCCGCGGATCTCGCTGCGGGCGAAGGTGAAGGCGCCCAGGGTGGCCAGGGTGGCGAAGAGGAAGTACGCCGCCACGCTGGTCATCATGTGCCGCTTCTCGAAGAGCTCCTGCTTGCGGCCCATCAGCTTGAGCTCGGCGTGCAGGTTCTTCAGGAGGTTGTCGGTCTTGATGACCAGGTTGCGCGACTCGATCACCTCCCGGCGGAGGTCCGAGAGGTCGCGCTCGCCGGCGGTCGGGTGCTCGACCACGGGGGGCACGGAACGGGGGGCGCTGATCTCTTCGCTCATCGGCATCCTTGGCTCGCTCGCTGGACCGGCGGCTGATCGGAAAGCATACCGCAGGGCGCCCGGTTTCCCGCATCCTTTCTGGCCGGGCGGCCTGGCCTCACCCCCCCGGGATGTCCGGGTGGCCTTTGTCCTGGGGAGAGAAGAAGTGAAAGATGATCCCGGCGGTCAGTAGATTCCCCCCCATGTTGACGCTGTTCAGGGCGCTGGGGTCGGCGGCCGCGGAGGAGATGCTGTAGCGGTCCTCGATCACCCCGCCGACGTGGTCGGAGATGCGGAAGCGAAAGCCCAGCGCCAGGAAGCCGAGCGACGAATTGGCCTCCAGGTCGCCCGCCGATCTCGAGATGGTGTTGAGGGAGTAGCCGATCCCGCCTCCCCCGTAGACGGTGTACCAGGTGCCCTGGAACAGCGGCGTGTCGGCCGCGAGCAGGATCTGGAAGCTGCGCACCTTGAGCGCGTTGGCGCCGTCGCCGTACTGGTCGAGCGCATAGCCCAACTGGATCCCTCCGTGGAGCTCCTCGTCGAGCTGGAAACCGAGGCCGACGAGGAAGCCGGGGTGCCAGAGGGAGTGCTTGGCGCCTGTCTCGGACTGGTACTCGCCGCCCGGGATGGCCCGGATCCCTCCCAGCACCGTGATGGTGCCGTCGCCCTTCTCCGGCACGCCCGCCAGAGCGGGCGCGGCGGCGAGCAGGAGGCTGGCGGCAGTGCGCAGGCGCATTACTTCCTCCGGAGGGCGGGGGGCCGGGGTAAACATACCGGGTGGGCCGCGCACGCGGAATTTTCCCGCCCGCCGCCGGCCCCGCGCCGGGCCGCGCTTTCACGGCGCGGAGTCCTGCGATAGGTTTTCCCACGTGGCGCGCGCGCCGGAGACGGGGTTCTATTTCGAGCCGATCGGGGAACGGCTCGTGCTGGTCGTGGAGGGGTGTCCGTTCCCTACCGACGATCATTGGGCGTACGTCGGCGATCCGATCGAGATGACGCCCGAGGTGGCCCGCCTGGAGTGCGCGAACCGCTGGCCCGGCGTGGACCCCGACTCCCTGGAGGTGGAGCTGGACCTCGACTTCGAGCGCTCGGTGGAGGAAGCAGAACGGCGCCAGCAGGAGGACGCGGCCGGGCTGGTCCGCCGCGCCACCGAGCTGGACCTCGACCTGGATCTCCTCTTCGCCCACGCCGAGGCGCTACGCCACGCTCCCGCCGAGCCGTCCCCCTCGACCACTCGCGCCGCCCTCGACGAAGCCGTGGACAAGCTCGACTCCTCCGACACCATCGGCGCCTCCATCGCCCGCGCCGCCCGCGATCAGGACTAAGAACGTTTCACGCGGAGGGCGCTGAGGAAAGGGAGGGCGCCGAGGAACGACTCGTGTTCAAACAACCAGAAGTTCCTCCCCTCCTCCCTCTCCTCCGCGCCCTCTGCGTGAAACGCTCTTGGACGAGGAACGCCCCTATCGGGAGCTTTGGGGGGGGCGGGTCAGGTCCTGGAATTCGGGGGCGGAGCGGAGGGACTCGAGGTCGGAGTCGGCGCGGGCGTGGGCGGCGAGGTCGCCGTCGAGCTGGATGGCCTGCCGCAAATGGTCCAGGGCCTGGCGGCGGTCGCCCAGGCGGGCCAGGGCGCAAGCGTAGTTGTATTGCGCCTCGGCCAGGTCCGGCGCGCGCACCACCAGCTCCGCCAGCGTCTCCGAGGCGTCCTTCACCTCGTTCTCGGCCAGCTGCATGACTCCCACCGCCCGCAACGCGAGCTGGCGCTGTTCGGGCGTCAAATCGCGCTCGCTCTTCAGGGACTCCTTGCCGTGCGGCAGGCCGCGCGCGTAGGCCGTCGGGCCCATCTCGAAGGCGGCCATCAACGCGCCGAAATGCGCCTTGGCAAACCCGGGCTCGCGGCGCGCGAGCGCCTCGAACCGATCCAGCGCCGAGGCGGGCTCCCGGCGCTCGAGGAAGCCCATCCCCGCGAGCAGGTCCACCTCGCGCTGCTGCTCGGGGGCCAGCGAGAGCACCTTGAAGCTGCGCGCCGCCGAGTCGAACACGCGGTCGGCGAACTTGTCCCCGCGGGGAGCGGCGACCTGCAGCATCAGGCAGTCCGAGCCGCGCGGGAAGAATCCCCACCGGCTGCGCACGGGCGCCGAGGAGGGTCCCCGGGTGAAGCTCCAGGTCGCGGTGGGCGAATCGTCCGTGGACTGGTCCCGGGGCGCGTCCGCCTGGGCGGAACCGTCGGCGGCGCGCTTGCGATCGGCCTCGTCCGCCCGCTGCTGGAGCGTCGCGAGCCGCTTCTGCGCCGCGTCCCGGCAGGTCGACGGCTGCGCCGCGCCCGCCAGCGGAAAGGAGCCGACCTCGACCTGCACCCCGGACCCGGAGACGTGCGCGGCGCCTTCGTGCGCGACCTGCCAGCCGTCCGGGGCGGGCGGCAGCGTGTACTTCACTCCGTGGAGGACGTCCTCGACCTCGACGGTGCCGTCGGGCGTCTTGCTCGCCGGCGGCCTGGGCGCCCCGCTGGTGGCGCAGGCCACCAGCAGCAAGGCGCACGGAGCGAGCCGCTTCACTGCCGCTGCTCCGGCCGCTGGAGCAGCCCGCCGACGGAATGGTAGACGAGGCGCATCTCGCGCGAGGTCTGCGCCTCGAGGTCGTAGGCCAGGCAGACGTCGTACGGGCGCGAGTACACGTGCAGGCTGATCGCGCGCTCGTCGTAAGGGTTCGAGACGCGGTGGATGGCGTCGTCGCCCTGCTGCAGATCCACGCAGCCGACCGGCGCGCGGTCGATCCCGGCCCGGGGGATCAGCCGGATTTGGTTGCCCGGCCCGGGGCCGTCGAGCGAGTGGAAGTTCTCCAGACGCAGCGCCCCCTGCTGGATGGCGAGCCAGCAGAGCTGGTTGGCGTGGTTGTGGATGGGGCTCTCGGTGTGCGGATCCCAGCAGAGCGCGATCAGCTCGAAGAGGTCGTCGCGGTAGATCAGGTTCCGCGTGTAGCGGCGCGGAGCGAAATGGAGGAACGGCCGCAGCGTCTCGGGCCGGATGGTCAAGTCGTGGAGAAGCGCGCAGACGTGGCCGGGCTGGAAGCGGGGCGGCGGCACTCCCCGCAGCGTCTCGACGATCCCTTCGACGGCGACGTGCATCCTCGCTCCTCGGGCGCTCCGGCATCTATAACGCGCTTCGGCCGCCGGCGGGTGTTTCTGCGCGGGGAGCGCTTCGTCCGGTAGGAGAAAGTGTGTGCAGCGGGCGGCCGGACGCCAAGCGGCCCGGCGTCAGAGCGTCTCGGGCGGCGCCGCGCGGCCGTGGGACTCGTAGTCGCGCCCGAAGCGCTTCTCGATCTCCCCGACCGGCCACTCCGCCACCACCGGCCTGCCATGGGCGCAGCGGGCGCCGTAGTCGGTCTCGTCGAGGGCGCCGAGCAGCGCCCGGGCCTCGCTCTCGCCGAGCGCGTCGTGGGCCCGGACGCTGGCGTGACAGGCCGCGCGCGCCAGGAGCGCGTCGCGGCGGCGCTCCAGGGACTCGGCCCGGCCGGAGGCGGACAGCTCCCCGGCCAGGTCGGTGAGGAGCGCGGCCAGCGCGGGCTCCCGCAGGCTGGCCAGCGGAGCGGGCAACGCTTTCACGGCGGCGGACCCCCCGCCGAACGGCTCGACCTCGACCCCGATGGCGGCCAGGTCGTCGGCGCCTTCGGCGATCCGCGCGGCGGCGGCGGGCGCGAGCTGGAGCAGGATGGGGACCAGGAGAGGCTGCAATTGCGAGCGCCGCTCGGCCGCCGCCCGGCGCAGGCGCTGGTAGTTCATGCGCTCGTGGGCGGCGTGCTGGTCGACGAGCACCAGACCGCGCGGGCCTTCGCAGACGAGGTAGGTGCGGTGCAGCTGGCCCAGGTAGCGCAGCCCGGCGAAATACGACGCCGGCGCGATCAGCGCCACCTGCCCCGCCGGCTGCGTCGCCGTCGCCGCGCCGGCGCCTTCCCATCGGGGCCTCTCGTAGGGCGCCCGATCGCCGTAACGCCGGAGGGCCTCGGCGACCCGGGCGGACCGATCCGCGGACGGATCGATCGCGGTCTGCGGCGGGGGCGCGTCCGATCCGGCGCCTTCGAGGCGAAGCCACGACCCGGACGCGAGCGCCGGCCGGAGCGCCGCCGTGATCGCCTCGTGGGCGGCGCGCGCGTCGGCGAGCCGCACCTCGGCCTTCGCGGGGTGGACGTTCACGTCCACGTCGCGCACCGCGAGGTCGACGAAGACGAGCGCGGCCGGGTACCGGCCGTGCGGCATCACCTCTCCGTAGGCGCGGAGGACGGCGTGCGTGAGCTGCCGATCGCGCACCGCCCGGTCGTTGACGAACAGCCAGATCGCGCTCGCGTTCGAGCGTTCGATGGCGGGCGAGGCCAGGAGTGCCCGCGCGCGGACCCCCCGGACCTGGGCGGAGACGGCTAGCAGCATGCCGCGCACCTCGCGGCCCAGGGCTTCCTCCGCCCGCTGCTCTTGCACCGCGGCCGCCTCCCCGGGCGGGAGGCGGAGGAGGACGCGTCCGTTCTCGCGCACGGTGAACTCCACCTCGGGGCGGGGCAACGCGAGCCGCAGCACGGCCTCGACCGAGTGGGCTTGCTCGGTGGCGGCGCGCTTCAAGAACTTGCGGCGGGCGGGGACGTTCCAGAACAGGTCGCGGGCCTCGACCGTGGTCCCCGGCGGGGCGCCCGCGTCTTCCACCGAGAGGACGCGGCCACCTTCGACCTCGATGCGCGTGCCTGCGGGAGCTCCCGGCTCGCAGGTGAGCAGCGTGAAGCGCGAGACGGCCGCGATCGAGGGCAGCGCCTCGCCGCGAAAGCCGTAGGTGGCGATGGCGAAGAGATCGTCCTTGCTGCGCAGCTTGCTGGTCGCGTGGCGCGAAAGGCTCAGCCTCGCGTCCTCGCGCCCCATGCCCGAGCCGTCGTCCCGCACCCGCACCAGACGGCAGCCGCCGTCCTGCAGGTCGATCTCGATCCGGCGGGCGCCGGCGTCGAGCGCGTTCTCGACCAGCTCCTTGACCGCCGCGGCGGGCCGCTCCACCACCTCGCCGGCGGCGATCTGGTTGGCGAGGGTCTCGGCCAGGACCTGGATGCGGGGCGGCACGAAAGCGGCAGTACCCGGATCGGGCGGGCGCGGTCAACGAGGCTCATGCGCTTGCCCGGCGCCGGGCGCGCTTGTACACCGCGGATGGTGAACGCCCGCGTCCGGCTCGCCTGGGTGGCTTGCTGCGTGCTGTGGGGCTCGACGTGGTCGTTCATCAAGCTGGGGCTGCGCGACCTCCCGCCGCTGCATTTCGCGGCCCTGCGCATGACGCTCGCCGCGGCGGTGCTGGTCCCCTTCGCGGTGCGCGCGGGGCTGCTCCGCACCGGCCGGCGTGAGTCCACTCGAGTGGCCGCCGTGGGACTGATCCAGATCGGCCTCCCCTATGCCCTGCTGTTCGCCGCCCAGCAATGGGTCGCGTCCGGGCTGGCGGCGATCCTGTTCGCCACCTTCCCCATCTGGCTGCTCTTGCTGGCCCGCGCCTTGCTGCCGGGACAGCCGCTCTCGCCCGCCAAGCTCTTCGCCGCGGCGCTGGGGATCGCCGGCGTGGCCGTGCTGCAGCTCCCCACCTTGCGCATGGCAGGAGCCGGGAGCCGCGCCGCGCTGGGCGGGTCGCTGATCGTCGCGGCCGCGGTCCTGGTTGCGCTCGCCAACGTGCTGGTGCGCCGCGGTTTCGAGGCGGTGCCGCCAGTGGTGCTCACCTTCGTCCAGGTGCTCGCACGCGCCGCCCTACTGGCCACGCTGGCGGGGACCCTGGAGGCCGGCCGCTCCGCGCTCTTGACCTCGCGAGCCGCCGCGGCGGTCGTCTACCTCGCGGTCCTCGGAACCGCCGTCCCCTACCTGCTTCTCTTCTGGCTCCTCCCCCGGGTCCCGGTCGCCGCCATCGGCGCCATCCCGCTGGTCGACACCACCATCGCCGTCTGCATCGGGTCCCTCCTCCTCCGCGAACCCATCGGCTGGCACCTCCTCGCCGGCGGCTCCCTGGTCCTCCTCGCCGCCGCCCTCGCCAACACCCTCGCCCCCGCCCCCCTCGAATCTCCACCCGCCGCCCCTTGAGGACGCGAGTCGGACTACAAGCGTTTCACGCAGAGGGCGCGGAGAAAAGCGGAGAGCGCAGAGGAGAATCTTTTTTCAAAAGGCACCTCCGCGCCCTCCCCTTCCTCCGCGCCCTCTGCGTGAAACGCTTGTAGCCCGAGAAAGGGGACGCCCCGCGGCTCGTTGAGGAGCGGCGGGGCGTCTGGGGAAACATTCCGGCAGCGACGTAGTGGTCTTCGACGGCCCTTCAGCAACGCAGGGCGCGGCCTGTCAACTTCCGGGGCGAAGGCTCGAACCAGAGGCGGCTCGCGCTCATTCCAGCACCTTCTGCAGATCGAAGCGTCCCGCCCGGCAGCTTTCCGCCCGGACGATCGCCTCCAGGTCCGCGTAGGCGCGATCCAGGTCGTCGTTGACCACCCAGTACTCGTACCCTTCGGCTCGGGCCAGCAGCACCTCCACCCGGGCGGCGTGCAGGCGCCGGCGGATGGTGGTGTCGTCGTCGGTCGACCGGGCGCGCAGGCGCCGTTCCAGCTCGGCCATCGAGGGAGGCAAGACCAGCGCGCGCAGCGCTTCCGGGTGCTGCCGCTTGATCGCGCTCCCGCCCTGCACGTCGATGTCGAACACGACCAGGGCTCCCCGCCGCTGCGCCTCCAGGATGGCCGCGCGCGGGGTGCCGTAGCGGTGGCCGTGCACCGGCGCCCACTCCACGAAATCGCCCGCCTCGATCATTGCGTCGAACCGGGAGTCGTCGACGAAGTGGTAGTCCACCCCCTCGCGCTCGCCGGGCCGGGGCGCCCGGGTGGTGTAGCTGACCGAGAAGATCGACCCGGGGTGGGCGGCGACCAGCCGGCGCGCCAGGGTCGTCTTGCCGGTGCCCGAGGGAGCGCTGAGGATGAGGAGGGTGGCGCTCATTCGACGTTGGCGATCTGCTCGCGCACTCGCTCCAGCTCGGCCTTGAGCTCCACCACCTGCGCCGCGATGCCGGCGTTCTGCGACTTGGAGCCGATGGTGTTGACCTCGCGGTTCACTTCCTGGACCAGGAACTCCAGCCGGCGCCCGGCGGGAGCGTCGGAGGCGATCAGCGCGCGGAGCTGGGCCAGATGGCTGGACAGCCGGGTCAGCTCCTCCGAGACGTCGATCCGCTCGGCGAAGAAGGCGACCTCCTGCGCCAGCCGGGCCGGCTCGACCGGCACTCCGCGCGACAGCTCGGCCACCCGGGTGGCGAGCCGCTCGCGGTACGCCTCGACCGACTGGGGGGCGGCGGCGCGGATCGCGGCGGCGCCCTTCTCCACCGTCACCAGGCGGGCGGACAGGTCGCGGGCCAGCGCCTCTCCTTCGCGGCGGCGCATGTCGTCCAAGGCGTCGAGGGCGACCGAAAGGGCGCGCTCCAGCGCCTCGGCGGCGGGGCCCGGATCGGCCGCGACCTCGGAGAGGCCGACCACTCCTTCCAACCCCACCAGATCGTGCAAGGTCACCTCGCCGGCGAGCCCCAACTCGGCGCGCATCTCGCGCAGCGCCTTGGCGTACGCCGCCGCCAGCGGCAGGTCCACCCGCGGCGCGGCGCCGCGCACGCTGCCCGGGACCTCGCGGCGCACTCCGACGTCCACCACCCCGCGCGCCACCCGCGACTTGACGATCCGCGCGACCACCGGCTCGAGGGTCGCCAGGTCGCGGGGGAGATGCGCGCGGACGTCGCAGAACTTCCCGTTCACCGACCGGAGCTCGACGGCCACGCTCTCCCCGCCGGCCTGGGCGCGGCCCGCGCCGAAGCCGGTCATCGATCGGATCACCGCGCCTCCGCGCCGGTCATGGCCGGGCAGGTTCGACCGCGCCTCCGGCGCTGTCAAGGAGCCGGCCGGCGGCGGCGATTGCCTGGTCCACCTCGGGCGAAACCAGCGCGGCGAAGCGCGGTCCGGGATGCGTCCAGCGCATCCCTTCCGGCGCGTGCAGCAGGGCGAGCACGGGGGTCCCGCAGGCCGCCGCCAGGTGCATGGGACCGGTGTCGTTCGCGATCACCAGCGCCGCCCGGCGGAAGAGCGCCGCCAGCTGCGCGACGTCGCTCGGGGGAGCGAGCATCGACGCGCCGGCCGACTGCTCGACCAGGGCGCGGGCGAGCGCCTCCTCGCCAGGCCCCCAGGTGACCAACGAGGGCACGCCCCGTTGTCGCAGGGCGCGGGCAACGGCGGCGAACCGTTCCACCGGCCAGCGGTGGTCGGCTTTGCGGGAACCGGGATTCAGAGCGGCGAACCGGTGGCCAAGCGAGGCGGAGACCTGCCCCGCCCAGTCCAGTTGGTCCAGCCCGAGCGCAGTCGTCAAGAAAGGCCGGCGAGGCGGCGGCAGATCGAGGCCACCCAGAAGCAGCATCTTGGCTTCCATCTCCGGCGCTCCGGGCGGCGGTGGCGGGATGGCGCGCGAGTAGAAATCCCCCGGGCCGCGCTCGGCGCCGACCAGCCAGCGCCGCGCCGCCCAACGGGAAAGCAGCGCCGAAGTGAGCGAGAACGCGTGCCAGTGGGCCGCGTCGACGACCGCGTCGTATCCCGAGCGGCGGAGCTGGCGCAGAAACCGCGTGAACCGCAGCGGGTGCCGGAAGGCGTCGGTCTTCTCGAACGGCAAGACCCGCAGGCCGGGCAGCCCCTCGGCCACGGGGGCGCGCCGGCGAGCGAGCAGCAAGTCGATCCGCGCGGCGGGGAGCGCGTCGCGCAGCGCCAGCGCCAGCGGCACGGTGAGCAAGGCATTGCCCAGCCGGTCGTCGGTGCGCACCACCAGGACCCGCCGCAGCTCGTCGCGCCGGGGGTCCGATCCGCGCAACGGAAGCAGGCGCACCGCGGCGCGCAGGAGCCAGCGGGCCCAGAGGCCCGGCGGCGCATCGAGGCGCGAATCGGAGGTCACGCCAGCACCGACTCGCACGCGTCCAGCACCCGCTCGGGCAACAGCTCCCGCATGCACCGGTGGTGCCCGAGCGGGCAGCGCCGCTGTCCGTGCGCGCTGCAGGGAGAGCAGTCGATGCCCAGCGTGACGGCCCGCTCGCGCCGGCCCAGCTCGTGGACGGCCGGGTCGGTGGGGCCGAACAGGGCCACGGTGGGCACCCCCAGCGCCCGCGCGGCGTGCGTAAGGCCGCTGTCGCCGCCGACGCAGAGCGCGCTGCGCGCCAGGATGGCGAGCGCCTCTCCGACGGGGTTCCCGGTGGTGTCGAGGCATCGCGCGCCGGCCCGCGCCTGCACCGCCTCCGCCAGGGTCTTCTCGCCCGGACCGCCCAGCAGCACCGGCAAGAAGCCGCGCTCGGCGAGCCGGTCGGCTAGCGCCGCGAAGTGCTGGGCGGGCCAGATCTTCGTCTCCCACTCCGACCCGATGCAGAGCGCGGCCAGCGGACCGGCGGCGCCCCGCAGCCGCTCTTCCGCCGCGCGCTGCCACTCGGGCCTGGGCGCGAGCCTCATCGGGCGCGGGGCGGCCCCCAGCGCGCGCGCCAGGGCGGCCTCGCGATCGGTATAGGTGGACCCCCGCCACGGCACCCGCAGGGTGTAGAACGGGGCTCCTACGGCGAACCAGAAGCCGACCCGGCGGGGGATTCCCGCCAGGAGCGCCAGGAGCGCGCTGCGCGCCGATCGGTGCGGCAACACCGCGGCATCGTAGCCTCGCTCGCGCAGGCGCCGCGCCGCCCGCCAGAGGCCGCGTGGGCCCCGGTCCGAGCCCCGCTTGTCGAAGACCTGCACCTGCGCGGCGCGCGGCATCGCTTGCGCCACGTCGCGGGCACGAGGGGTGACGCAGACGTCCACCTCGGCGAACCGATCGGCTAGCGAGTCGACCAGGGCCGAGCTGAAGACCGCGTCGCCGAGGAACGCGGGCTGGACGACCAGGACCCGGCCGGCGGGCAACGTCACGCCTCCAGCGGCCTGGCTTCGTCCACCAGCATGACCGGGATGTCGTCCTCGACGCGGTAGACGAGCTTGCAGGCACGGCAGACGATCTCGTTCTGCGCGTCGCGGAACTCCAGCTCGCCCTTGCACTTCGGGCAGGCGAGGATCTCTTTCAGCTCCGGGGCGATCGGCATCGCGCCTGGATACCACGGCTCATCGCAACGCGTCCTGCGCCGAACCGGGGAACCGGGACAGCTCCCACAGGCGGGCGTAGCGTGCGTACGCCTCGTAGGCGCGCGCCCAGGCGATGGCGGCTCCCGGGGCGCCGTCGAGGAACCCCGCGCGCAGCAGGTAGCCGCGCACGAACCTCCACAGCGGCCGCAGGGCGACTTCCCAAGCCGAAGCCCTCTTTCCCTGCGCGAACAACGCCTGCGCGGCACGCTCGCCGTAGCGCTCCATCTTGGCCAGGCATTGGGCGAGCGATCCCCAGGTGTGGTGCAGGATCGGCGCGTCCAGCCGCCGCACGGGTCCTTCCACCAGCAGCTTCTCGTGCACCGGCCGGGCCGGATCGTACCTGCAGCGATCCTTGCGGAAGAGGCGCACGTGGCGATCGGGCCACAGCCCGCCGTGGCGTAGCCAGACTCCCCGGAAGTGGTTCTTGAAGGGCAGCGCGTACGCGCTCGCCTCTCCCTCGAGCGCCGGGGCGATGCCCGCGGCCAGCTCGGGCGAGGCCCGCTCGTCGGCGTCCAGGGAGAGGATCCACTCCCCCCGCGCTTCCGTCCGGGCGAACTCGTGCTGGCGGGCGAAATCGTCGAAGGGCCGGCGCAGGACGCGCGCGCCCGACCGCTCGGCGATCCGAGCGGTCGAGTCCCGCGATCCGCCGTCCACCACCAACACCTCGTCGCAGAATCCGCGCACCGATTCGATGCAGCCCGCGATGCGCTCGGCCTCGTCCTGCGCCACCACGGTGGCGGAGAGCCTCACGAGAGCTCCCGGATGCGCGCGACCACGTCGGTGGTCGAATGCTCCTTGGGGTCGCCGGCGAGCACCGTCCGGCCGCCCAGGCGCGCCACCAGCTCCCGCTCCGGGACCGAGTCCTCGCTGTAGTCGGTCCCCTTGACGTGCAGGTCGGGGCGCAGCGCGGCGAGGAGCGCGGAGGCGTCGGGCTCGTCGAAGAGCACCACCAGGTCGACGCATCCGAGGGCAGCGACCAGCTCGGCGCGCTCGTCTTGCGGAACGATGGGCCGCTTCGGACCTTTGGCCGCCTGGACGCTGCGGTCGGTGTTGACCCCTACGACCAGCAGACCGCCGGCAGTCAGTTCCTTGGCGCCCTGCAGATAGCGCAGGTGCCCGACGTGGAGCAGGTCGAAGGCGCCGTTCGCGACCGCCACCGTTCGGCCCTGGGCGCGGGCCGACTCGCGGGCTAGGGCGGCCTGCGCGAGCGGCACCACCTTGTTCACCGCCGGGCCCTCCGGCGGCGGGCCGGCTCCTGGGCGGACTCGAGCAGCTCGGGCCCGGCGACCGGCGAGCGCAGGAGCTCCTTGCGCAGCTCGGCGGCGGTCACGGTGGCGGTGCCCGGTTTCTGCACCACCAGCGCTCCCGCCACGTTGGCCAGGCGCGCGGCCTGGAGGGGATCGGCGCCGCAGGCGATGCCGAGGGTGTTCGCCGCCATCACCGTGTCCCCGGCCCCCGTCACGTCGACTGCGGTGGCCGAGCCGTGCACGCGCAACGCCGCCGCCGGGGCGCCGGGGCGGAGGAGCAGCATGCCCGCCTGTCCCCGGGTGACGAGGAGCGACTTCGCCCGCAGCGAGCGCAAGAGCTCGCGGCCGGCTTCCTCGATCGCGCCCAGGTCCCCGTTCAGCGGATGGCCCGCCAGCTGCTCCAGCTCCACCTCGTTCGGCTTGGCCTGCGTAACGCCCCGGTATTGCGCGAGGCCGAAGCGCGAATCGGCGCAGACCACCTTCCCTGCCTCCGCCAGGCGGAGGACGGCCTCGATGACCGGCGGCGTGAGCAGTCCCGCACCGTAGTCGGAGACCATCACCGCGTCGGCGTCCCGGGCGGCCTCCTTCACCGCCCGCAGCAGCTGCGCCAGGAGCGAGGCGGGCACTCCCGGTCCGTCCCGGTCGATGCGAAGCATCTGCTGGCGCCGGATGTGCTTTCCGCCGGCCAGGACCCGGGTCTTGGTCGCGGTGGGGAGACCCGGCGCGACCAGGACGCCCGAGACGTCCGCCCCCGCTTGCTCGAGGAGGTTGCGGAGCCGCGCTCCGGTGGAATCGTCGCCGACCAGACCCACCGGCGCGACGCGCGCCCCGAGCGCGCACAGATTCGCGACCGCGTTGGCCCCGCAGCCTGGCTTCAGGTCGCTCGACTCGTAGCGCACGATCAAGACGGGCGCCTCGCGGCTGATGCGCTCGGTCTGACCGTAGACGTACTCGTCGGCGACGAGGTCGCCGACGACCGCGATGCGCGCGCCGTCGAAGCGGGAGAGCAGCGACCGCAGCTCGGGGTTGCGCTGCATGGAGGCGGTGTCTCTCACGAATTCCTCAGGGGCGGCAAGTTCAGCGCGCGGGCGGCGGCAGCGAGTCCTTTGGGCGCGTCTTCCACCGGCGGTGGACCCAGAACCAGTGATCGGGCTGTGCGCGCACCGCCCGTTCGACCCTGCGGGTCAACTCCTGGGTGAGCGCCATCACGGCCGATTGGCCACGCGCTCCGGGCGGCGGCGCCAAAGGGCCCTCGAAACGCACGTGATGCGTTCCATCGGGGCCGCGGACGGAAAACGCCGCGAACAGCGGAGCTCCCGCGCGCAGGGAGAACACGGCGGCGGCCGGGGTGGTGCAAGCCGGCTCGCCGAAGAAGTCGACGAAGATGCCGCGCGACGCCCGCATGTTCTGATCGACCATCACGGCCAGGGCCTCGCCTCGGCGGAGGAGGCGCAGCGCCGCGCCGGTCGAGCCCCGCTCGGGCAGCTCGCGCATCCCGCCCTCCCGCCGCGCGGCGAGGAGGCGCTGGTTGAGGCGGCCTCGCAAGGCCCGGGTGATCGCCGTGAGCGGCATCCCCTGCCGCGCGGCGGCGCGCGCGATCAGCTCCCAGTTGCCGAAATGGGACACGGCGATCACCACTCCGCGGCCGCGGGCGCGGGCCGCCTCGTAGCGATCCCAGTCGTCGAACACCACCAGCTTCCTGAGATCGGCGTCGGCGACGCCTTGCGTGAGCGCGACCTCTACCAGGCTGCGGCCCAGCTGCCGGTAGGCGGCGTGCGCCGTGGCGCGGCGCTCCTTCTCGGTGCGCTCGGGGAAGGCCCGGCGCAGTCCCTCGAGCGCCACCCGTTTGCGCAGCCCCAGCGCCCACGCGACGCTTCCCAGGGCCTCGCCCGCGCGGAGCAGGAATCGCGCCCAGCGGCCCTTCACCGCAGCACCTCGTCCAGCGCGGCCTCCAGCGCCCGCTCGCCGGCCAGGATGCGCAGGTCCACCGGCACCACCGCGATGGGCGGCGGTCCGGTCAGGTCGGACGGGGCCAACCGGACGGAGTCCTTCTCCGTGGTGACCAGCAGCTCAGCGCCCGCCAGCTCCGCCGCGCGGCGGAGCTGCAGCAGGTCGCGCGCCGAGTAGCGATGGTGATCCCGGAACCATCGGCTGCCGGCCACCCGCGCCCCGCGGGCGCGCACAAGGGCCTCGAAGGAATCGGGGCGCGCCAGGCCCGCGAAGAGGAACGCTGCCTTTCCGGCGAGCGGCTGCGAACCGCGGGCGGCGAACGCGCTTTCCACCGGCCCGGCCAGCGGCAGCCGCGGCAGCTCCGTCGCACGTGGGAGATCGCAGCGGGTCAACCAGAGGAGTCCGCGGCGGACGCGGCGGAGAGAATCGAGCGGCTCGCGGAGGGGTCCTCGGGGGAGCAGCCGGCCGTTTCCCAGGGGGTTCGAGGCGTCCATCACCACCACGTCGAGGTCCCGCTCCAGCCAGTGGTGCTGCAGCCCATCGTCGAGCAGGAGCACGTCGGCGCCCCGCGCCACCGCCTGCGAGGCGAGCACCGCCCGCCGGGGGCCGACCAGCACCCGAAGCCGCGGGCAGCGGCGCTTGAGCAGCAGCGGCTCGTCCCCGGCCAGCGCGAAGGGAGTCTGCTCCGACACCTCGACCGGATGCCGCGCCCTCCGTCCGTAACCGCGGCTGAGCAGCGCGGGTTGCTTGCCGCGCTTGAGAAGCCGCTCGGCCAGGTCCAGCGCGACCGGGGTCTTGCCGGCCCCGCCCACCACCAGGTTCCCGATGGAGATCACCGGCGCCCCCGCCCGCACCGGCCGGACGCTCTCGCGGGCCAGGGTGGCGCCGGCCCGGTACGCCACCGAGGCCAGCGACAGCGGCCACAGCGCGGCCTCGGCCCACCCTGGCTCGTCGGTGCGCCACCAGAAGGCGCTCACGCGACCTCCGGGATGAGATCCGCGATCAGGCGCGCGTTCCGGGCGCTCGCGCCGCGGACGGCGGAGACCGCGTCGCGCGCGAGCTGGCCCAGGGTGCGGATCTCGTCGGGGCGCCCGAGCAGGTCGCGCAGGATGCGCTGGAGCGCCGCAACGTCGCGGACCTGTAGCCCCCCTCGTCCGACCAGCACCTGCACGCTGTCCTGGAAGTTCTCCATGCGGGGACCGAACAGCACCGGCTTTCCGCACGCCGCCGGCTCCAGGATGTTCTGCCCGCCTCGCCGGGTGAAGCTGCCGCCCACGAAGACGACGGTGGCCAGCTGGTAGACGCGCACCAGCTCGCCGATGGTGTCCAGCACCACCACCGCCTCGCCGCCCCCGCCCTCCGAGCGCAGCCGGGCGGGAAGTCCGCGCTCGCGCGCCGCCGCCAGCACGCGGCCCGACCGCTCCACGTAGCGCGGGGCGAGCACCAGCCTCAGGTCGGGGAACTCGCGCCGGAGCGCCGCGTACGTATCGAGCAGCGGTCCCTCCTCCCCTTCGTGCGTCGAGCCGCACACCCAGAGCCGCTCCCCGCGCAGGCCCAGCGCCGCGCGCAGCCCCTCGTCCACCGATTCGGGAACGCTCACCGCCAGCGCGTCGAACTTGGTGTTGCCGGTCACGTGCAGCCGGTCGCGCGGCGCGCCGAGCTGGAGGGCCCGCTCCGCCTCGTCGTCGGCGCGCATCATCAGGACGTCGAAGCGCTCCAGGAGGTTGCCGGCCAGCGCGAAGAGGAGCCGGTAGCGGCCCAGGTTTTCGGGAGCGAGCCGGCCGTTGGTCAGGGCCAGCCGCACACCCGCGCGCGAGGCGGCCCGGATCAGCTGCGGCCACAGCTCGGTGTACTCGAGCACCAGCACGTCGGGCTGCAGCGCCGCCATCGCGCGGCGGCAGGGGCCGGGGAGATCGTAGGGCAGGAACGTCACCGCGTCGGCCAGGCCGCTGGCGATGAGCCGCTGCTCGGCCATGGAGGCGCCCGAATCGGTGATCGCCGACACCAGGACGCGCGCGTCGGGCCGCAAGGCCTTCAGCTCGCGGACGATCGGCACCAGGCTCAGCACGTCGCCCGCGGACGCCCCGTGCAGCCACACCCGCGGCCCCGGCCGGCGCACCACCTCGCCGTCGTAGAAGCCCAGGCGGCGCCGGATGCCTTGCCGCACCCGCGGGTGGAGCAGGAGGAAGGGGAAGAGGACGAGGAAGATCGCCCACTCCAGCGCCGCCGCCAGCAGCTGCATCTAGAATCGCACTCCGACGGACAGGCCCGGTTCCACGATCAGCTTGGTGGGCGCGTTCGGCCCCGCGCGGGTAGCGACCTCGAGGGCGCATCCGGGCGCGACCTGGACCACGCCGAAGTCCATCGCGATCGACGCGCCCAGCCCCGCCGAGAGAACGGGCGTCCATTGCAGGCGATCGAGCGTCTCGGTCCCGTCGGGCTTGATGGTCTCGTGCCAGGCCCGGATCCAATAGAGGCGGAGGAACGGCGAACCGGTCAGCGCCAGCCCCCGCGACACGCGGTAGGTGGCGATGAACGGGACCTCGATGCCGAAGGCGCGGTAGTTCCAGCGGTCGGTCTGTGTGCGGCCGTCCTGCGTGCGCACCAGCTCCTCCTCGACGCCCACGCCCACGAAGCGGGTGCCGATCTCGAAGGCCAGGCCTTCCCCCTCCTGCAGGTCGTACAGGCGCAGCCGCGCGCCCAGCGACCCGCCGACCAGCGCCGGGACGAAGGGATCGATGGGGTTCGAGAGCTTGAGCTGCGCCTCGAAGGTGAGGTGGTAGAGCACCTGCCAGCGCAGGGAAGCGTCGGAAGTGACCCAGGTGAGCACCTCCCACTTGCTGGTCTCGGGCGCGGCCGCGACCGTGCTGTTGGGAACGTCGCTGGGGCCCGCCAGCACCCTCCCCGCTTCCATGGAGAGGCTGGCCTGCATCTGGCCTTTCTGCAGATCGCCCGCGGGCAGGAAGGTCCCGGCGCTGACGACCGGCAGCGCGCAGCCGGCGCACAGCGCCAGCGCAGGCAGGAGCGGCTTCACGCGAACAGCCTCGGGAACGTGTCCTTGAGGCCGTCGAAGATGAACTGCACCGCGATGGCCCCGATGATGAGTCCGATGACGCGGTTCATCACGTTCAGTCCGGTGACGCCGAGCAGGCGGGAGATCGGCACGGCGGCCCGCAGCATCGCATAGCTCGCGGCGCAGGTGACCGCGACGGACAGCACCACCGGCACCATGAACACGGTGCGTCCCGCCCGGCCCATCAGCGCGGTCACGGTGGCGATCGCGCCCGGTCCGGCGAGGAGCGGGATGGCCAGCGGGAAGATGGCCACGTCGTCCTTGTCGGCGCCCTCCTGCTGCTCCTCGGGAATGATCCGGGTGCGGGCCTGCTGCGCCCGCAGCATCTCGATCGAAGTGAGCAGCAGCAGGATGCCGCCGGCAACCTTGAATGCGCCCAGGGTGACTCCGAGCAGGCGGAAGATGACCGTCCCGGCCACGGCGAAGAAAGTGAGGATGGCGAACGCAGTGATGGAAGCGCGCTTGGCCATGCGCCTGCGCTTTTCATCGGAATCGCCTTGGGTCATGGCCACGAACACCGGGACCACGCCCATCGGGTCCACCACGAAGAACACGGCGGAGAGCGACAGCAGGCTGAAGCTGAGGAGCTCGCGAACCCACGGGTGCATGGTGAACGGCTTCTACCACGCCGCTTTGCATTCTCCCCGGCGATCCCGGAGAATTTCGCCACCGACGAAGGATGCTTGAGGATGAGCGCGCCCATGCAGGCACCGGCCGCCCCGCCGCCGGGCGACGCGCTGGCCCCGGCCGAGGACAGCTTCCGCGCGCTGGTGGAGCAGTCGATCGCCGGTATCTACGTGATCCAGGACGGGAAGGTGGTCTACGCCAACCCGAAGTTCTGCGAGATCTTCGGCTACGGCCGCGAGGACTTCGCCCGCGGCGGGGTTCCCATCGAGCAGCTCACCTGCGAGCCGGACTGGCCGGTGGTGCGCGAGAACGTGCGGCGGCGGATCGCCGGCGAGGTGAAGAGCATGCACTACACCTTCCGCGCCCGGCGGAAGGACGGGACGCCCATCGACGTCGAGGTGCACGGCGCCCGCACCGAGTTCGGCGGGAGGCCGGCCATCACCGGGACGCTGCTCGACATCACCGAGCGCCGGCAGGCGGAGCAGGCGCTGCGGCAGAGCGAGGAGCGCTACGCCCTGGCGGAGCGCGGCGCCAACGACGGGCTGTGGGACTGGGACCTGGCCGCTTCCCGCGTGTACCTCTCGCCCCGCTGGAAGCAGATGCTCGGCCTGCGCGAGGACGAGCTGGGCGGCGACCCGGAGGCCTGGTTCGCGCGGGTGCACCTGGACGACCGCGACCGGCTCTCCGCCGACGTGGCCCGGCACCTGGCAGGCGACACCGCTACCCTGGAGGTGGAGCACCGGATCCGCCACGCCGACGGCACCTGGAGGTGGGTCCTCTTGCGCGGGACCGCGGTCCGGGACGCGCAAGGCAAGGCGACCCGGATGGCGGGATCGCAGACCGACGTCACCGAGCGCAAGGAAGCGGAGGAGAAGCTCCTCCACGACGCGCTCCACGACGCGGTCACCGGGCTGCCGAATCGCTCCTTGTTCATGGACCGGCTGCGGCAGGCGATGGCGTTCCAGCAGCGCAAGCCGGACCTGCGCTTCGCCGTGCTGTTCCTCGACGTGGACCGCTTCAAGAACATCAACGAGAGCCTGGGCCACGCGATGGGCGACCGGCTGCTCGTCTCGGTGGGCAAGCGGCTGCTCAAGTGCGTCCGGCCGGGCGACACGGTGGCCCGGCTGGGCGGCGACGAGTTCGCCCTGCTGCTCACCGATTACGGCGCTCCGGAGGATCCGGCGCGCTGCGCGGAGCGCATCCAGGCAGAGCTGGCGCCTGCCCATGACCTCGGCGGAGTGGAGGTGTTCGCCACGGCCAGCGTGGGCATCGCGGTCGCGGCGCGCGGGTATACGAGGCCCGAGGAGCTGCTCCGCGACGCGGACACCGCCATGTACCGGGCCAAGCAGCTGGGGCGCGCGCGGCACGCGGTCTTCCATCCCGCGATGCACGCCCACGCGCGGGCGCAGCTGCAGCTGGAGACGGACCTCTACCGGGCGCTGGAGCGCAACGAGCTGCGCCTCGCCTTCCAGCCCATCGTCTCGCTCTCCACCGGCCTCATCGCCGGCTGCGAAGCCCTGGCCGAGTGGCAGCACCCCAAGCGGGGCCGCATCCCGCCCGCCGAGTTCATCCCCGCCGCCGAGGAGACGGGCCTCATCCTCCCCATCGGCGAGTGGGTGCTGCGCGAGGCCTGCAAGGCCGCTCGCGGATTCGCAGATCGTCTGCCGCGCAGCGCGCCGGTCGCGGTGAGCGTGAACCTCTCCGCCCGGCAGCTCTTGCGCGCCGAGCTGCTCGAGCAGGTGCGCTCCGCCCTGCAGCAAAGCGGACTGCAGCCCCAACGGATGCGCCTGGAGGTCACCGAGAGCGTGATCATGGAGAACGCGGGGCCCGCCTCGCTGCTCCTGGCGCAGATCAAGGCGCTGGGCGTGCACCTCCTCCTCGACGACTTCGGCACCGGGTACTCGTCGCTCTCCTACCTGCACAACTTCCGCTTCGACACGCTCAAGCTGGACCGCTCGTTCGTGGCGCGGGTCGACACCTCCAGCAAGCACGCCGAGATCGTGCGGACCATCGTGTCGCTCTCCCGCGCGCTGGGGATGGAGGTGGTGGCCGAGGGCGTGGAGACGCCCGCCCAGGTGGCGCAGCTGCAGATCCTCCACTGCGACTACGCGCAGGGCTACCACTTCGCCCGCCCCATGGACGCCGCGCAGCTGGAGGGGCTGCTCGAGTCGCGCCGCGCCTGGACGCTTCCGCTGGCCCCCGCCTCGGCGCTGCTGCAGAAGCCCCGCTAATCCACCGCGGTGCCAGCCCGTCCCTCTGACACGCGCTGCGTCCCCCCGGACGCACGATTGGCCCGGGGACGGCAGCTTGGGGGTTGGCGGTCTTGACGCGCTGCAGCCCGTTCTGGAACAAGTCGACGCACACGGTTCGGCACGCTCCCCTGATCGCGTCATCCAGGGGGAGCGAGCACGATCGTTACGTGTCTCTACTTGTCCTGGAACGGGACGCGGCGCGTTAACGGGGCCCACACGCCAATTGGACCTGCTCGGCCAGCCGACACCCTAGGCTGAGGATGCCCAGGGGCAGCGCTACCTCGGACTAGCCCACGACTAGCTCCAACTTCACCTCATGAAAAGCAACGGAGACACGCGTGGGTCGTGCTCCAGGAATCATCCGCGCAGGGTCAGCCAGAGCATGGCGGCGGTGAGGACGATCAGGATGGCGCAGGTCGCCCAGGCCACCACGGAGAGCCAGCGGCTGTTGCGGTAGCGGCCCATCAGCCGCTCGTCGCCCGCGAGCAGCAGGACGTAGATCAAGATGAACGGGAGCAGCACTCCGTTGGCGGTCTGCGACAGCAGCATGATCTTGAGCAGCGGGAGGCCGGGCAGCATCACCAGGCCCGCGCCGAGTACGATCATCGCGACGTAGAGGGCGTAGAACTGGGGCGCCTCGTCGCGGCGCTTGTCGATCCCGCTCTCCCATCCGAACGCCTCGCACACGTAGTAGGTGGTGGAGAGCGGGAGGATGCTGGCGGCGAAGACGGAGGCGTTGAACAGCCCGAAGGCGAACAGCGCGCTGGCGTACTTGCCCGCCAGCGGCCGCAGCGCGAGCGCGGCGTCCTTGGCCGTGTCGATGTGGCCGCCGGCCTTGTGGATGGTGGCGCCGCAGGCGAGCACGATGAAGAACGCCACCACGTCGGTGACGATGCAGCCGACCACGACGTCGAGCCGGGAGAGCGGATAGTCCTCGATGCGCACGCCTTTCTCGACGATCGCAGACTGCAGGTAGAACTGCATCCAGGGAGCGATGGTGGTGCCCACCAGGGTGACCACCATGGTCACCGCCGGCGCGGTGAACGGCAGCGAGGGAATCAGGGTCCCGCGCGCCACCTCGCCCCAGTCCGGCCCGGCCAGGAAGCCGGCGATGATGTACGCGACGTAGAAGACGCAGGCGGCCAGGAAGACCCGCTCGACGATGCGCGCGGTTCCCTTGACCACCAGGGCCCAGACCAGCACCGCCACGGCGGGCACCGAGATCCAGCGCGGCACCCCGAAGATCTCCAGCGACCCGGCCACGCCGGCGAACTCCGCCACGGTGTTGCCCAGGTTGGCGAGCACCAGCGCGAGCATGACGAAGAAGGTGGACTTGACCCCGAACCGCTCTCGGATGAGGTCCGAGAGGCCCTTCCCGGTGACCACGCCCATCCGCGCGGTCATCTCCTGCACCACGATCAGCGCGAGAGTGATGGGGATCAGCGTCCACAGCAACGTGTAGCCGAAGTCGGCGCCCGCCTGCGAGTAGGTGGCGATCCCGCCGGCGTCGTTGTCCACGTTGGCGGTGATGATCCCGGGGCCGACCACCGAGGCGAGGAGGAGCAGGCGTGCCCAGGGCGAACGCAGCGCCCGCACGCCTCGCGAGGGCGTGGCGCGCGCCGGGGACTCAGCCATGCAGCACCTTCTCCAGCACGTCGTCGACGGTGACGACGCCGACGACCTTCCCCGACTCGTCCTCCACCGGCAGCGAGAACAGGTTGTACTTGGCGGCCAGCTCCGCCACCTTCCGCGCCGGGTCGTCGGGCCGCAGCGGCGCGGGGTGCTCGTGCATCAGGCCCAGCACCCGGCTCTCCGGCCTGGACACGATGATGTCCCGCAGCGAGAGCACGCCGGCCAGCTTGCCGTCGGGCCCGATCACGAACGCGTCGTGCAGATGGGCGATGTGCTCCGCCTGCGTGCGCACCCGCTCCAGCGCCTGCGCGGCGGTCACCTCGGGCGAGAGGCGCAAGAACTCCGGGTTCATCATGCCGCCGGCGCTGTCCTGGTCGTAGGTGAGCAGGCGCTCGACCTCGCGCGCCGAGGGCGGCTCCATCTCGGCGAGCAGCTCGGCCGACTCGTCGACGGGCAGGTCGCCGAGCAGGTCGGCGGCGTCGTCGGCCTGCATCTCCTCGAGCACGTCGACTGCCTTCTCCGGGGAAAGGGCCTGGAGCAGCTCGCGCTGGAGCTCCGGCTGGACTTCCTCGAGGGCATCCGCCGCGGCCTCGACGGGCAGCTCGCGGAAGAGGACGGCGCGCTCGCGCCGGTCCAGGTCCTCGAGGATCTCCGCCAGGTCGGCCGGATGGATCTCGGAGAGCGCGGCGCGGGAGAGGTCGAGCCGGACCCGCGGCGACCCGGCCGCGAGCGGCTGCACGTGCTTCCAGGAGAGGAGCTTCTCGGCCTTGAGATAGGGCGCCCCGGGCCTCAGCCGCCGCACCAGCGCGTCGACCATCGCCTGCCACCCCATCCGGCGCACCAGGCCGCGGAACCCGACGTCGACGTGCGCCACCCTTAGCTCGCCGCGCGCGAGGAGCAGGTGAAGGTCGTTGACCCGCTCCACCTTGGCGTCGTCGGTATCGACGATCTGCCGGTCGAGCACGTCCTGGACGAGCGGGATTTCGCTCGACTGCAGCTGCAGGGGCCGCAGGGCCTCGGCGCCGCGCTTGAGCCGCACGCCGCGGCCGTCCCATCCCGCGACATCCTCCCACTCGACCCGCTTCACCTCTCCGCCCATCCTGGTGCGCACCCGCAGCGCTTTCACCCGCGGGTACGCTCCGGCCGAGTCCGCCAGCAAGTCGACCAGGGTGCCCAAGCGCTTGCCGCCCGGTCCCACCACGCGGTGCCCGAGCAGATCGGAGAGGAAGAGGAAGGTCCCCTCGCGCGGCGGTTGGCTGGCAGGCGCCGCCGGACCGTTCTGATTCACCTGTGTCGGCACCGCGGGCGCGGTAGCAGAGGTCTTGCAAGACGGTCAAGTGACCTTTCGACTTGCAGCGGGAGTCACTCGATCGTCGACTCGACTCAATCGAGCTTCTTCACCTTCTGGTAGTGCCGGCGGGCTTTGGCGCGGTTTCCGCAGTCCTTCATGCTGCACCACCTCCGGGACCCGTTCCGGCTCTCGTCGACGAAGAGCCAGCCGCACTCGCCCTCCTCCCACATCCCGCAAACTTTGACGGGCGCGTAATGCCCGGCGAGCAGCTCGGCGGCCGAGAGGGCGACGGGCCACAGCATGCGGCGCAGATCGTCCGAGTCGTCCCAGCCGAGGGAAAACTCCCGGCCGGCCTGCACCACCCTGCGGTGCGCGAGGGCCTCGGCCAGCGCCCGGTTGAGGACTTCGAGGCGCTGCTGCGGCGGTCGCTTCCCTTCGGTCAGGGAGAAGAAGATCTCGAAGAGCGCTTCACGCAGCTCGACCGCGGCGGCGAGCGCCGCGCTGGCCGCCACCGGCTCGCGCTGGGCCCGCAGCAGCAGGGTCCGCGCCTGCGCGGGCGTGATCAGCTCCCCCTGCCGCGCCCAGGCGACCAGGTCCGCATACCCGTGCAGGTGCTCCCTCGGGATCGCGCGCCGGTCGCCTCCCACCGTGTTGGTGAAGTCGAGACAGGTCTCCCCGCCGACGAATTCGAACCGGTACGGCTCCTGCCGCATCGTCTCCGACATGCAACCTCCAAAGAGGCACTTGACAGGTTAGATAGCGCCAGCGTATATAACCGTCAACTACCGCTCATGATAGTTAGACGAAGGAGCCCGCCATGCTGCCTCTCGCCCGCATCGGTCCCTCCAGCTCGACCCGCGCCGCCCTCCGCGCCGCGGTGGTGGTCCTCGCCTGGCTGGCCCTCTGGGTCTCGGCGCTGATCGCGATCTTGGAACGCCCCGCGCCGCACGGCGCGGAGGTCCGCATCCAGGCCTCCGACTCATCCCGCGCGTGAGGGCGCGCCAACGAGGCGTTGGTGGAGGTCCTGTGTTAGAGACCGGACGTGCCGACGCCTCCCTCGGTCGCCGACGAGCTGAAGAGCCTGCGCATCGAACGCACGCCGGAGCGCCGGGGACTGCCCCGCTGGGCACCGCCCGCCATCGGCCTCCTGCTCACGGCAGCCGTGCTGTTCGCCGGCTGGAAGGTGCTTGCCCCGAGGTTGTTCGTGCCGGAGGTGGAGACCACGGCCGTGGCGCTGGTGAGCCCGGCCCAGGCCCAGCAGCTCCTGGTGGCCACCGGCTACGTGGTGCCGCAGCGCCAAGCGAACATCTCGCCGCGGATCGGCGGACGGGTGGCCCAGCTGTTCGTCGAGGACGGCACGGTGGTGAAGAAGGGCCAGCTGATCGCCGTCCTGGAGGACCTGGACTACAAGGCCCAGGTGCTGCAGGCCGAGGCCGACGCGCAGTCGGCGCGGGCGCGCGAGAAGCGGGCCGAGGTGGACCTCCGCGACGCGCAGCGCGCCTTCGACCGCGAGCAGATGGTCCAGGACAAGGGGGTTTCGACGCCCGCGGCGCTCGACCAGGTCACCGCGCGCCTGGACGGGGCCAAGGCGGCGCTGGGCGCCGCGCGCAGCGAGACGGCCGCGGCCCGCGCTCGCATCGAGGTGGCCAAGGTGAATCTGGAAAATTGCTACGTCCGCGCCCCCTTCGACGGGCGCATCACGCAGAAGCTCACCGACATCGGCGAGATCGTGTTCGGCGCCATGAGCGCCGGCACCGGCGGGCGCGGCGGCATCGCCTCGCTGGCGGACTTCTCTACCTTGCAGGTGGAGGCCGACGTCTCCGAGAGCCAGGTCGCCAAGCTGAAGATCGGCACCCCCGCGGAGATCGCCCTGGACGCGTTTCCCGAGCGCCGCTACCGGGGCAAGGTCGCCGAGGTGCGCCCCCGCGTCGACCGCGCCAAGGCGACCGTCACGGTGAAGGTCGGATTCGTCGACGACCCGGTGGACGTGCTGCCGGACATGGGCTCCAAGGTGACCTTCCTGGCCAAGGAGCTGGACGAAGCGGCCGCAAAAGCGCAGCCGATCCCGGCGGTCCAGGCCGACGCGGTCGTCGAGCAAGGGGAGAACAAGGTGGTCTGGGTGCTCGATCCGCAAGACCAGCTCCGCTCCGTGCCGGTGGTGACCGGCGCTCCCATGGGAGGAATGGTCGCCTTGCGCGAGGGGCCTCCGCCGGGCACCAAGGTGGTGCGCCGGCCCGACGGAGATCTGAAGACCGGCATGAAAGTGAAGGAGAAGCAGTGAGGGAGGCGAACATGGCGGAGGTGGCCCAGAGGGCCCCGCGAAGCGCGCGGCCGATCGTCGAGATCCGCGGCCTGCGCAAGGTGTACGTCCGCGACAGGCAAGAGCTGACGGTGCTCGACGGCATCGACCTGGACATCCCGGAAGGCTCGTTCGAGGCCCTGATGGGTCCCTCGGGTTCCGGGAAGACCACGCTGCTCAACCTGATCGCCGGGATCGACCAGCCAACGGCAGGGACGGTGCGGGTGGCGGGCGAGGACATCGGCCGGCTGGGCGAGACGGCTCGCGCCGCCTGGCGGGCGCGCAACATCGGCTTCATCTTCCAGTTCTACAACCTGATGCCGGTGCTCACCGCGGCCGAGAACGTGGAGCTGCCGCTGCTCCTCACGCCGCTTTCCAAGGCGGAGCGGAGACGCCGCGTCGACGTCGTCCTCAAGCTGGTGTCGCTCACCGATCGCGCCGATCACACCCCGCGCCAGCTCTCCGGCGGCCAGCAGCAGCGCGTGGCCATCGCCCGCGCCATCGTCGCCGATCCCCAGATCGTCGTCGCCGACGAGCCGACCGGCGACCTCGACCGCAAGAGCGCCGAGGACGTGCTGGGACTCTTGACCACGCTCAACGAGACGCTGGGAAAGACCATCGTGATGGTCACCCACGATCCTCACGCGGCGGAGCGGGCGAAGATCCAGCGCCGGCTGGACAAGGGGCTGCTCACGTGACGCTCACCGGCCTGGCGCTGCGCAACGCCTTCCTGCGCAACAAGACGCGCGCCTTCCTCACCGTGCTGGGCACCATGGTCGCCGCGCTCGCGTTCGTCTTCCTGCGCACGGTGCTGTCGGCCTGGTACGCCAGCAGCGAGGCGTCGGCAGCAGATCGCGTAGTCACGCGCAACGCGGTGTCCATCACCCAACCGCTGCCGCTCTCCTACCGCGACCGCATCCTCCAGGTCCCCGGCGTCACCAAGGTCACCCACTCCAACTGGTTCGGCGGCGTCTACAAGGACCAGAAGAACTTCTTCGCCAAGTTCGCGGTCGATCCCCCCACCGCCATCGACGTGTTCAACATCCGCTTCCTCCAGGGGACGAAGGAGGACTTCCTCTCCGACCGCAACTCCAGCATCGTCGGCAAGAAGCTCGCCATCAGGTTCGGGTTCAAGCTGGGAGAGTCGCTCCCCGTGCAGGGAGACATCTACCCCGGCGACTGGCAGTTCCGGATCGCCGGCATCGTCGACTCCCCCGACGACGATTCCCTCGCCAACTCGATGTACTTCCACTGGAAGCGGCTCAACGAGACCGTGCGCCCCGGGCTCAAGGACATGGTCGGCGTCTACACCGTCACCGTCGCGGACGCCGGCAGGTCCTCGGAGGTCATCCGCCAGATCGACTCCCTGTTCGCGAACAGCGAATACGAGACGCACACCGAGACGGAGAAATCGTTCCGGCTGCAGTTCGTCAAGGGCTCGGAGGCCATCCTCGTCGCCCTCGAGGCAGTCAGCGGCGTCATCCTCCTCATCATGGCGCTCATCCTGGGCAACACCCTCGCCATGGGCCTGCGCGAGCGCACCCCCGAGCTCGGGGCCATGCGCGCCATCGGCTTCTTGCCCAAGCACGTGCGTGCGATCTCCATCGCAGAGGGCGTGCTCCTCGGGATTGCGGGCGGCGCGCTGGGGGTGGGGCTTTCGCAGCCGATCCTGACCGGATTCGGGAAGTTCCTCTCCAGCCTCGGCTTCTTGACCGGGATCAGCTTCAAGCCCGGCACTGCGGCGGTGACGCTCGTCTGCGCCGCCGCCATCGGCGCCTTGGCCAGCGCGTTCCCCGCCTGGCAGGCCGGCCGCATGGCGGTCGTGAACGCGCTCCGGAGACAGGAGTGATCCCCCTCTCGTACAACGTGCGCTCCATCCTGCGGCGCCGCTTCTCTGCGGTGGCGACGGCCGCCGGCCTCGGGCTGGTCGTCTTCGTCTTCGCCGCCGATCTGATGCTCGCCCAAGGCGTGGAGGAGACCCTCCAGGCGACGGGCTCCCCGCGCAACGCCATCGTCCTGCGCAAGGGATCGTCGACCGAGGTGACCAGCCTGCTGTCGCGCGAAGCCGCGAAAGTGTTCTCGGCGGACCCGGCAGTCGCGATGGCCGGCGGGAAGGCGGTCGCCTCGCCCGAGCTGTTCGTGGTCTTCCAGCTGCCGCGCGCCGATGGAAACGGCACCGCGAACGTCGGCTTCCGGGGCGTCACCCCCGACGGGCTGCAGCTGTTGCGCAGTGAAACAGTCAAGTTGATCGACGGGCGCTGGCCGCAACCGGCGACCAGCGAGTTGATCATCGGCAAAGCCTTGCGGGGCCGGTACAAGGGCGCAGCGCTGGGACAATCGATCCACATCGCGCGGCGCGACTGGCAGGTGGTAGGCGTCTTCGAGGCCGGCGGCAGCGGATTCGAGAGCGAAGCGTGGGGCGACGCAGACCAGCTCATCGACGCCGCGCACCGGCCGGGGTACTCCCAGCTGACGGTGCGGCTCAAATCACCCTCGGAGATGGCCTCGTTGCGGGCGACCATCGACGCGAACCCGGCATACAACCTCGAGGCCAAACGTGAGGACCTCTACTACGAGGAAGCCTCGGGCCAGCTCGCGGGATTCGTGCGCTCGCTGGGGAGGGTGATCGCCTTCTTCTTCGCCTTCGGAGCGACCCTGGGCGCGATGATCACCATGTACGCGCAGGTGGCGAGTCGCGTGCGCGAGGTGGGGACGCTCCGGGCGCTCGGCTTCCGCAGGCGCGCCGTGCTGGGTAGCTTCCTGCTGGAGAGCCTCGTCCTGGCGCTCATCGGGGCGGTTGCCGGCTGCACTCTCGCCGCGGCCTTCAGCGGCGTGTCGTTCTCCACCGTAAACTTCTCCTCTTTCACCGAAATCAAGTTCCGTTTCCACTTCGCGGCGGGCGTCGGGCTGTGGGCGACCGTCTTCGCCGTCGCGATGGGCGTCCTCGGCGGCGCGCTGCCCGCGATCCGCGCAGCGCGGCTCGCCATCGCGGAGGCGATCAAGGGCTAAGGGTGCTCGACTCGACGGAGCGCAAGCTGCTCGTCCTGCTGCTCGTCGCCTCGGGCTGGCTGTTCGTCTTCTTCGAGAAGCTGAACAACCCGAACGAGCTGGTGCGCGTCTACATGGCGCGCGCGATCCTGGAGCACGGCACCTACGCCATCGGCGAGCGTCGCGCCATGCTCGGCGGGTTCCGGGACGGCGGCCCGATCTATTCGCAGTGGGGCTACATCAACGACAAGGCGCTGGTCTGCGACGACCCGAGCGCGCGGCCGCCGGCCTGCAGCGGCAAGCTGTACGCAGCGAAGGCGCCGGGCGCATCTTTCCTGGCGGTGCCCGTGCTGGGGGCGCTGAAGCTCACGCTCGGCCGCGCGACGTCGCGCACGATGGACGTGTTCGCGCTGCGCTGGGTGTGGTGCATCATCCCCACGGCGCTGTTCTGGGTGGCGATGCGCCGGTTCCTGATCCGCAGCGGAACGCCGCCCCCGGCGGCGCTCGCCTGCGTCCTGGCCGGCGCGCTGGGCTCGCTCTCGTTCACCTACGGGCAGATGTTCGCCGGGCACCAGCTCGCCGCGCTCGCACTGGGCACGGCTTTCCTGGTCGCCTTCTGGCCGCGCGGCTCGGCCACTACCGAGACGACCGCGGGCGGGGCGCTGCTCCTCGGGTTCACCGCCGGGCTCGCCGTCTGCTGTGAGTACCCCTCCACCCCTGCCGCCCTGCTGGTGGGAGCGGCCTGGCTGCGGTCCGGGCGAGCCCGTCCCGCAAGCGTGGCCCTCGCCGCGCTCGGGGCCGCGGGTCCGCTGCTCGCGATGGCGCACTTCCATACCGCCGCGTTCGGCGCTCCGTGGTCGACGCCCTACTCCCACCTGGAGAACCCCGAGTTCGTGCGGGACATCGCCCCGGGACTTCTGGGCATCTCGCTTCCGACCTGGGTACGGGTCCAGGGATCCCTCTTCTCGCCGTATCTGGGCCTCTTCTTCTGGGCGCCTTGGACCGCGCTCGCGCTCGGCGCCGCCCCGTTGCTCCTCCGGCGCCGGCATGTCGCCGGGACCGCCGCGGTCGCCGTGGTCGGCTACTACCTCGTCTTCCAGGTCACGCACGCGCTCTGGCGCAGCGGCTGGGTAGTCGGCCCTCGCTACATGACCCCGGTGGTGCCTTTCGCCGCCGCGGCCGTGGGGCTGGCCATCGCCCAGCTCGCGGCCGCGGCGCGGCCCTGGGCAGTGGCGCTCCTGGGCGGCGCGGGCGCCGCGTCGATCGCGGCCACCGGCCTGGCCTCTCTCGTCTGCCAGGCGTTCCCGATGGAGGTCTACAACCCGCTGGTCGAGGTCGTGGTCCCCCTGCTGTCGCACGGGTACGTTCCCCGAAACCTCCTGCAGCTCGCCGGCGTGCCCGGATTGTGGAGCGCGCTGCCCGCGCTTGCCGCGCTTGCCATGGGCATGGCTCTCCTCCTCACCGCTCCGCTGCGCATCGACCCCCTGGCGCACCGAGCGCAAAGCCTCTCGCTGGTCGTCGCCGCGCTGCTCGTCCTGGCCCAGTGGACGTCGACCTCGGGAGACTCCCCGGCGCACTCGGTCGCCGTGCGGTACCTCGCCTCGACTTGGGAGCCGGATCCCCCGCCAGGCGCCCGCCCGTTCAACCGGCGTTGAGCCATTCCTCGAAGGCGCGAAAATCGTAGTCGCGCCCGAGGAAGTCCCGCATCAGGTCAGCCGCCTTCGCTCCGCCCCCAGGCTCCAGCACCGCCTTGCGATAGCGCAGGGCCGTCGCGGGATTCATCAGCCCCTCGCGGCGGAACGCGCCGAGCAGGTCTTTGGCGATCACCAGCGACCACATGTACGTGTAGTAGAGCGCGCTGTACCCCTCGAGGTGCCCGAAGGACTCGTGGAACCAGGTCTCGGGAACGTAGCGGAACGGCGTCATTGCCTCCTGCAGGCGCGCCATCAGGGAGGTGGTGTCCAGAGAGCGCGGTCCCGACCCGTGGAAGGCGAGGCTCACGGCCGCGTAGTACATCTGCTGGCGCACGCGCAGTCCCTTGCCGAACTCGTCGGCGGCGCGCATGCGCGCGATCAGCTCCGCCGGGATGGGCGCTCCCGACTGGTGGTGGCGGGCGAATCCCGAGAGCACCTCCGGGTCCCAGCACCAGTCCTCCAGCATCTGCGAGGGCGCCTCGACGAAGTCCCACTCGGTGCGCACTCCGGAGAGGCCGGCCCACCGGGTACGGCCGCCCAGCAGATGGTGCAGGAGGTGCCCGAACTCGTGGAAGAAGGTCACCACCTCGGCGTGCTCGAGCAGCTCGCCCGGACGGGGGAAATTGCAGAGGAGCGCGGCCTCCGGAAGCGCGCGGCCCGCCTGCCCCGAGCGCAGCGTGAACTGCGCCGCGTGCTTGTACTTCCCCTCCCTCGGGAAGAGGTCCAGGTAGAAGCGTCCCACCGCGCGCCCTTCGTCGCGCACATCGAAGCACGTCACGTCGGAGTGCCAGACGGGAGCGTCGGGAACGGGGTGATAGGTGAGGCCGAAGAGCCGGGCGGTCACCTCCAGAACGCCCTGCTGCACCCGCGACAGCTCGAAGTAGGGCCGCACCTCTTGCGCGTCGAACCCGTGCCGCTCCTTGCGCACGGCCTCGGTGAGGACCTGCGAGTCCCACGCCTCGACTGCTTCCGCGAGCGGATCGTCGCGCCGCTTGCGCTCGAGCAGCGCCTCGTACTCCACCTTCATCCGCGCCTCGGCGGCAGCGGAGATCCTGGCGATGAAGTCCGCCGCCGCCTGCGCGCTGCCGATCATCTTGTCCTCGGTCGCGTAGGACGCCCAGGAAGGGTATCCGAGCAGATCGGCCAGCTCGTGGCGCCGCTCCAGCATGCGGGCGAGCGCGTCCAGGTTGCGCGGGTGCGCCCGCTGCCGGTAGACGCGCCACAGCCGCTCCCGCGCCGGCGAGCTGGTCGCGTAGGTGAGGAAGGGGACGTAGTCCGGAGTGTCGGTCGTGATGCGCACCTTGCCGTCCGGGCGCGGCGGGCGCGCGCGCACGTAGTCGGCGGGCAACCCCTCCAGCTCGCTCGGGTCCACCTCGATCCACCGGACGTCGTCGCGGATGTTCCGGCTGAACTCCTGTCCGATGCGCACCAGCTCGTCGTTCAGCGCCCGGATGCGCGCCCGCGTCTGGTCGTCCCGATCGACGCCCGCGCGGCGGAAGTCGCGCAGGAGGCGGTGCAGGTAATGGCGAGTGGGCCCGTCCCCTCCCGACGCGTCGATCTCCCGCAGCGCGTCGTAGGCGCCCCGGTCCAGCGACAGCTCGGTGGAGAGGGCATCCACTTCCTGCTCGCAGCGCTCCCCCGCCTCGCGCATGGCGGCCGAAGGATGCGCGTTGAGCGCGACGCTCGCGCGGGACGAGGCGTCCGACAGCGCCGCCGCCGCGTCGTCGTAGGCGCCGAGGGCTTCCTCCAGCGTGCGCGGCGAGGGCATCGCCTTGAGCCGTGCCACCCGGGCGCGGGCCAGCTCCATGTCGCGCCGGTTGGCGAGGACGAGCTGCTCCGGTGTCCCGGCCAGGAGCTCGCCGGGACTCACGCAGCGCGCTCCATCCGTGCCCGCAGCGCCCGGTAGGCGTGCAACGTGGCCTGGACGGTCAGGCGGTCGCCGCGGCCGAGCCGCACCGCTCCCGGCGGATCGAATCGCACCGTCCCGTCCGCCTGCAGGAGGTGCAGTACCAGAGTACTGGACTGGTCCCGGAGGTCCGCGACCGTTTGTCCCTCGAGCAAGGCGTCCACCTGCAGCTCGGCGATCACCATCAACCGCCCGCCCACCTCGAACGAGTTGCGGATCTGGGGATCCAGCGCGGCCGCCGCGAGCGCCGGGGCCGCCAGCGCGGAGGTGGAGAAGGCCTCGACCTGGAAAGCCTCCTTCGTCTTGGCCACCAGGTCGTCGTCGAAGAGCCGCATCACCACCCGGATGCGCGGGTTCAACCGCCGGGCGTCCAGGGCGATGTTCAGGTTGGCCAGGTCGTCGTCGGTGGCGCAGATGATCGCCCGGGCCGCCGCGACGTTCGCTTGCTCCAGCGCGCGGGCCGAGCGCACGTCGTCGATCAAGACGGGCACGCCCTGCGCGCGGATGGGGGAGACGAACGGCGCCTCCTCGGCCCGCTCGATCACCACCATGGGCACGTCCAGCTTGACGAACTGCTCGAAGACGCGGAAGCCCACGCGTCCCGCGCCGCATACGATCACGTGGTCCTTCAAGGTCTGGGCGAGCACGGCGAACCACTCCTTGTCGTTGCGCGTCTTGGCGAAGAAGAGGAAAGCGAAGCGGACCAGCCCCTCGGCCACGGTCACGATCCCCAGCGGCGGGATCAGGGTGCAGAGCGCCTCCAGCGGGCCGTAGTCGGGGATGTCCATGGTCGGCTGCGCGAAGAGGAGGAAGTAGGCGGCGAATGCCGCCCGCGACCAGCTGATCGGCTGCCCGATGTGCGCGTAGAGCCGCCACATCACGGTGCCGCCGCCCAGGACCAGCAGGGCCAGCGAGAAGAAGGTGAGCTTGAACCTGCGCACGAGGACCCAGAGGTAGACGAGCTGCGCCCGCAGCGTCCTTCCCGGTGCGCGGATCATGGGCGGACCTTCGCACGCGGCCCGGCTCGGGCTCAAGCGATCCGGATCACCGCGCGGCGTTGCGGGCGGAGCGCTCCGCCTCCTCGCGCAGCACCCGCTCCAGCGAAGAGAGCGGCACCGCGCCGTGGGCGAGGACCGCGTCGTGGAAGGCGCGCAGATCGAAGCGGTCGCCGTCGCGCTTCTGCGCCTCGCCGCGCAGACGGAACAGCTCCAGCTGCCCCACCATGTAGGCCAGCGCCTGCCCTGGGTGGATCGTATAGCGGTCGATCTCGTTCGCCGCCTCGTCGGGCAAGAGCGTGGTGTGCTCGCGCAGGTACTTCAGCGCGCGCTCCCGGTCCCACTTGAGGGCGTGCATCCCGGTGTCGACCACCAGCCGCGCCGCGCGCCAGGCCTGATACCCGAGCATGCCGAATCGGGCGGGGGCCCCCGAGTACAGGTGCAGGTCCTGGTCGCTCATCCGCTCGGTGTAAAGCGCCCATCCCTCGACGAAGGCGGTCTCGCCGGTGTGACGGCGGAAGTCGGGCAGGCCGCGCAGCTCCTGGGCGAGCGCGATCTGCAGGTGGTGTCCGGGGACCGTCTCATGGAAGCAGAGCGCCTCCTCGTTGTAGAGCGGGCGCGTCTCCGGACGCAGGGTATTGACGTAGTAGACGGCCGGGTGGGACCCGTCGTCGGCGGCCGGTTGGTAGAACGCCGGCGGGCTGGAGGCGGCCCGGTAGGACTCGATGGGGCGCGCCACGATGGGCTTCTCGGGGAGCCGGCCGAACGCCTGCGGCAGCGCCGCCTGCGCGCGCGCCAGCGTCGCGCGATTCCATTGCAGCAGCGCCGCCGCGGTCCGCTGGAACTGGTCGCGGCTGCCGTCCAGCCGGGTCCGGTACTCCCGGGCGCCGCCCACGCCCTCGGCGCGGGCGATGCGCTCCATCTCCGCCTCGATCCCGGCGAGCGTCCGGAGTCCCAGGTCGTGCAGCTCTTGGGGAGTCCGCTTCGTTCCGGTGTGGTGCGCGACCAGTGCCGCGTAGCAGGGCTCGCCGCCAGGGAGCGACCACAGACCCACGTCCGCGCGCGCCTTGGGCAGGAGCTCTGCGGCGAGGAACTCGCGATAGCGGCGCATGCCGGGCAGGACCTGGTCGACGATCGCCACCCGGATTCGCTCCCGGGCCGCGCGCCGCTCGCCTTCGGGAAGGCCCGAGAAGCGCTCCTCGCCGGGCAAGAGGACCGAGGTGGACGGGTCGTGCCCGAGCAGCTCGTCGAGCGAGGCGATCACCCGATCCACGTTCACGCGCGGCGCGGTCCGTTCCTGGACCAGCCCACGGCGGAGGTTCGCGACGATCTGGTCGAAGAACCGCCCGGCTTGCCCGTAGCGCGCCGCCAGGTCCGCGGCGCCCTTGGCGGTGCCGAGCCGGTAGTGTTGGGCGGTCTGCGCCAGCGCGACCTGCGGCCCGCTCATCTGGTCCACCACCCAGCCCGGCGCCGAGCACGCCTCGGCGGCGTCGGCGTCGGCGAGCACCCGCCGCAGCATCTCCAGCGTGAGCTGCTCCTCCCCGCTCAGCTCGGCGGGCATCAGCGTGGTCAGCTCCGCCCGGAGCTGGGCGAGCGCGTCGATCACCTTGCGGTGGGCGTCGGGCGACAGGTCGTCCAGCTTGGCGTCGAAACGGTGGTCCCCCAGGGCGGTGGCGAACAGCGGACCGCCCAGCCTGCCCGTCCCGAGCAGAGCAAGGGGCGCGGTCTCCAGCAGCGCCGTCCAGTATCGCCTCGCGATGCTGTCGAGCTGAGCGGACGCTCCTTTCACCGGCTCCCGACTGGGAGCGGGCACCGACAGAGGCGCCGGCGGCGGCATCGACCGCGTGGCGCAGGCGACCGCGGCGGCAGCAGCGATCCACGCGCGCATCCCGCCGACCCTGCTGCCCCGGAGCACATCCGTCAAGCCCCGCCCCCCGCGGCGTTAATATCGCCCGCGCGATGCCGCCTCCCCTCGAATCCGCTTCCCTCATCAACCTGCGCTGGATCGTGCGGCTCCGCTGGGGCGCGGTGGTCGGGCAGGTCGTCACCATCCTCCTCGCGGCGCGCCTGCTGCACATCGCGCTGCCGGTGAAGGCGCTGCTCGCGGTCTGCGGCGCGCTCGCCTTGGCCAACCTGGCCACCCACGTGTGGCTCCGGCGGGGCGGCAATCCCAGCGAGCGCGCCAGCGGGCTGAATCTCTTGGGCGACGTGCTCGCGCTGACGGCCCTGCTCGCCCTCTCGGGCGGTGCATACAACCCGTTCGCGGTGCTGTACCTGGTGCACATCACCATCGGGGCGGTGGTGCTGCCCGCGCGCTGGACGCTGGCGCTGACCCTGACCAGCATCGCCGCGTACACGCTCCTCTTGCTCCTGCCGGAAGGGCCGTTCCTCTCCCTGGGCACCGAGGAGCAGCTCATCATGCACGCGCGGGGGCGCTGGGTGGCCTTCGTGGTGGCGGCCGTTTTCACAGGCACCTTCACCCTGCGCATGAGCGCCGCCCTGCGGCGCCGCGAGGCGGAGCTGGAGCGGACCCGCTCCGACGCCGAGGCGGCCGAGCGGCTGGCCGCCCTGGGCACGCTGGCCGCGGGCACGGCGCACGAGCTGAACACCCCGCTGGGGACCATCGCCATCCTCGCCGGGGAGCTGGCCGCGCAGCTTGCCGGCGACCGCCGCGCCGAGGCGGAGGAGATCCGCAACCAGGTGCGGCGCTGCAAGCAGATCATCACCGGAATGCTGGCCCCGCGCGGGGGAGCCGACCTCGAGGAGCCCAAGGAAGTCGAGGTCGCTCCGGTCCTGGAAGCGGCGGTCAGACGTTGGCAGGAAGGTCGCCCCGGACCCAAGCCGGTGGTGGAGATCCAGCCCCAGGCGGCGCGCGCGCGGGCGCGCCTTCCCGTGCACGCCTTCGAGCGGGCGATCGCCAACCTGCTCGACAACGCGGCCGAGGCGACCGAGAACCGATCCGCGGGCGAGGTGCGCATCTCGCTGGCGCGTGAGCGGGGCGAGCTCCGCATCCAGGTGAGCGACAACGGCGTGGGCGTCCCGGAGCCGCTCCTGCGCCGCATCGGCGAACCCTTCTTCACCACCAAGGAGCCCGGACGCGGCACCGGGCTGGGTCTGTACCTGGCGCGGCACGTGGTGGAGCGGCAGGGTGGAGAGATGAGCGTCACCTCCGCCGAGGGCCGCGGGACCGAGGTCACCTTGACGGTCCCGGAAGCCGGCGCTTAAACACAGCGCGATGCCCAGGCTCCTGATCGTGGACGACGACGAGCCCTTCCGCCTCGCCATGCGCAACGCCTTCCTGCGCCGCGGGTACGAAGTGTCCCTCGCCGGGAGCGCCGACGAAGCCCAGGGGGTCCTGCAGAGGGAAACGCCGGACTACGCCGTCGTCGACCTGCGCATGCCCGGCCCGACCGGCCTGGAGGTGGTTCGGGCGCTCCGCGCGCTCCCCAACCCGCCCCAGGTGGTGGTGCTGACCGGCTACGGCACCATCGGCACCGCGGTGGAGGCCATCCGGCTGGGGGCGATCAACTACCTCAACAAGCCCGCCGACGCGGACGAGGTGGAGGCCGCCCTGCTGGGGAAGCGCCCGCCTCCGCCGGTGCACGAGGTCCCCTCGCTGGACCGGCAGGAATGGGAGTACTTGAACCGCATCCTGGCGGACTGCAACGGCAACATCTCCGAGGCAGCCCGGCGGCTGAAGATGCACCGCCGCACGCTGCAGAGGAAGTTGCAGAAGCACCCTCCCAAGGTCTGACCGACGAGGCCACCGATGCGCATCGCCGCCGCCTGCCTGTGCGCCATTGCCGTCGCCTGCGCCGGACCCAAGCCGCTCCCGCCGACGCCGCAGCCGTCGCGCGCTCCGGTGCCGCTGGAGGAGTACTTGAAAGCCCGCCGGTACGGCGCGCTGTCGCTCGATCTGAGCTTCTCGCACGACGACCGGCTGGCCGCGTTCCAGAGCGACGCCGGCGGCCGGCTCGACCTGTGGGTGAAGCCGCTCGACGGCGGCCCCGCGCGGCAGGTCACCCAAGTGGAAGGCTTCATCGGCAACTTCGCGTTCTCTCCGGCCGCCGACGTGCTGGCTTACGAGGCGGACGTGGGCGGCGACGAGCTGCCTCATCTCTTCCTCACCGACTCGAACGGCAGCGCTCCGCGCGACATCACCGCGGACTACCCGAAGGGGCGCCGCACCCAGTTCGTGCGCTGGGCCCCCGACGGCAAGACGTTCCTCTACTTGTCCAACCTGCGCGACGAGAAGCTCCTCGACCTCTACGAGTACGACCTGGCCTCCGGCCGCGCGCAGCTGCTCTGGATCGCCACCGGCTCGCTGGGGTTCGGCGCAGCGGAGCGGGCGCACCGGCGCTTCGCGCTCCGGGAAACGATCTCGGACAAGGACAGCAACCTGTGGCTGTTCGAGCGCGGCGAGAAGCAGCCGGTCCTGCTCACCCGGCACCAGGGAGAGATCCTCTACCAACCGCTCGACTTCACCCGCGACGGCAAGCTGCTCTTCACCTCCGACCAGGAGGGCGAATACACCGGCCTGTACTCGATGGACCTGGCGACCAGGCGCGCCGCGCCGCTGGCGCAACAGCCCTGGGACGTGGATTCCGCCGCCGAGTCGCTCCGGCACCGCTACCGGTACGTGGCCGTCAACGCGGACGGGACCAGCCGGCTCTCGGTGCAGGACCTGCAATCGGGCAAGGCGGTGGCGCTGCCCGAACCACCCTTCGCCGGAGGCTGGTTCCCGTCCGGGTTCTCGCCCGGCGAACGGTACCTGGGCGTGTTCCTGCGCTCCGACGCCACGCCCAACACACCCTACGCGCTCGATCTGGAATCCGGAGAGGCGCTCAAGCTCGACGAGCCGCTGCCCGCGTCGCTGCAAGGCCGCAAGGTGGCGGTGGCGCAGTCGGTCCGCATCCCCAGCTTCGACGGGAAGGACGTCCCCGCGTTCGTGTACCGGCCGCAGCAGGATCCGTTCGCGGCCATCATCCTGGTGCACGGCGGGCCGACCTCCCAGTCGCTCCGCACCTTCGGCGTCTTCACCCAGTACGCCGTCTCGAAAGGCTATGCGGTGCTGGTGCCGAACGTGCGCGGGTCGACCGGGTACGGGAAGTCCTGGACGCGGCTGGACAGCCACGACCTGGGCGGTGGGCCGCTGCAGGACGTGGTGGCCTGCAAGTGGTGGCTGGTCGGCAACGCGGGAGTGCCCGACGACAAAGTGGTGGTGATGGGCGGCAGCTACGGCGGCTACATGGCCCTGGCAGCCGAGGCCTTCGCCCCCGACGAATTCGCCGCCAACGTGGACTACTTCGGCGTCTCGGACCTGAAGACCCTGGTGGAGAGCTTCCCCGTCTACTGGGCGTCGATCTCGCGGGAGATCTACGAGAAGTTCGGCAATCCCGGCGATCCGAAGGATGCGAAATACCAGCACGACCGATCCCCGATCAATTTCGTCGACCGGATGAAGCGGCCGCTGCTGGTGGTCCAAGGCGACCGCGATCCGCGGGTCACCAAGGACCAGTCGGACCGCATCGTCGCGGCGCTGCGCACCCGGAAAGTGCCGGTCGAATACCTGGTGCTGGAGAACGAAGGGCACGGGTTCTCGCGCACGGAAAACCTGCTGCGCGCGTACGTCGCCACCGACGCGTTCCTGGATCGCTATCTGCTGGGGGGAAAGGGACGATGACCGGTGCCGGCTGGTCGCGACGCTGCCGAAGGACCACTGGCCCGCCAGCACGCCTGAAGGTTTGAATGCAAAACCTCCACCGGTGTGTTAGACGCACCGGCCCGGCAGTAGCGCGTGCTTTCCCAGTGAGAAGAGGCAGATGATCCAGGTCACGAACGTCACCAAGGCGTTCGCCGGTAGGAAGCTGTTCGAGAGCGTGTCCACCACCTTTCCGCCCGGCCGCCGCTATGGCCTGACCGGGCCGAACGGCGCCGGGAAATCCACGTTCATGAAGATCCTCGCCGGCGACCTGGAGCCGGACACGGGGACGGTGTCGCGGCCCAAGCGCCTCTCGGTGCTCAAGCAGGACCAGTACGGCTACGAGGACAAGCGCGTCCTCGACGTGGTCCTGATGGGCAACCGGATCCTGTGGGAGACGATGCAAGAGAAGGAGAAGCTGCTCGCCAAGCCCGACCTGTCCAACGAGGAGGGGGCCCGCCTGGGCGAGTTGGAGGGCGTCATCGCCGAGGAGGACGGCTACTCCGCCGAGGCCGAGGCGGCCACGCTGCTCGACGGCCTGGGCATCTTCGAGGGCGAGCACCTGCGCCTGATGCGCGAGATCACCGGCGGCGACAAGGTGCGGGTGCTCCTGGCGCAGGCGCTGTTCGGCAAGCCCACCGCCCTGCTCCTCGACGAGCCCACCAACTCGCTGGACATCGACTCCATCCACTGGCTGGAGGACTTCCTGCAGAAGTACGAGGGGACCCTGGTGGTGATCTCCCACGACCGCCACTTCCTCAACGCGATCTCGACCCACATCGCCGACATCGACTACGAGACGATCATCACCTACGTCGGCGCGTACGACGACATGGTGCGGGCCAAGGGGCAGGTGCGCTCGCGCATCGAGTCGGAGAACGCCGACAAGATGAAGAAGCGCGAGCAGCTGCAGGAATTCGTGGCCCGCTTCTCCGCCGGCACCCGGGCCTCGCAGGTGCAGAGCCGCATCAAGCAGCTGGAGAAGCTCTCGCTCACCGACCTGAAGAAGTCGAACATCGCCCGACCGTTCATCAAGTTCGAGCAGAAGCGTCCCAGCGGGAAGCAGACCCTGACCATCGAGGGGCTGACCAAGGGGTTCGAGAAGAGGAAGCCGCTGTTCCGGGACTTCAGCGCACTGATCACCAAGGGCGAGAAGGTCGCCATCGTGGGCCGCAACGGCGTGGGCAAGACGACCTTCCTACGGACCGTCCTGGCCGAGCTGAAGCCCGATTCGGGAAGCGCGGTGTGGGGTCATGAAGCGCAGATCGGCTACATGCCGCAGGACGTGCGGCCGATCATCCCCGACAACACCACCTGCTTCGATTACCTGCACGACATCGACCCCAGCGCCGGGAACGAGCTGATCCGCGGGCTGTTGGGACGCATGCTCTTCCGCGGCGACGAGGGCATGAAGCCCACCAAGGCGCTCTCCGGCGGCGAGGCAGTCCGGCTGCTCTTCTGCAAGCTGATGCTGGTGCAGCCCAACATCCTGGTGCTGGACGAGCCGACCAACCACCTGGACCTGGAGGCGATCAGCGCGCTGGCGGACGGGCTGCAGAACTACCCGGGCACCGTCCTGTTCGTGGCGCACGACCGCGACCTGATCAGCTCCACCGCGTCGCGGATCTTCGCGTTCACCCACGGCCAGCTAGAGGACTTCCCCGGCGACTACGAGACCTTCCTGGAGAGGCACGGCGGCTTCGTGGACGCGCACTGAAAGCGAAGCAAGCGCGCTTTCCAAATCTTCGTTACCCGCTCCTACAAACTCCCACGTTTCTGCAGTAAAGCGCCGGGGCTCCCCGCGGCTCGGCAGAGCTCCGCGCCCACGCAGTCGCTTCTCTCGGCGTAGTTGCGCACCTCTCTTCGCAGGGTACGGTGCCCGCTTGGACGAATCGCATGTCTCATCTTGCGATACCCGGGAGTGAATCGAACGATGTCCGAAACGGTGCTGGTTACCGGTGTGGGTGGACCGGCCGGACGGGCCGGCGCGAGCTATTTTGCAAGCAAGGGCTACCGCGTGGTGGGCACGGACATGCGGGAAGTCGCATCGCCCTCGACCGACTTCCGGTTCGTTCCCGCCGCCTGCGACCCGCGCTTCGTGCCCGTGCTCCTCGCCATCGCGCTCCAGGAGAAAGCGGACCTGGTCGTGTCGACCGTGACGGAGGAGCTCCCCGTCGTCGCCCGGATGCGAGCCGCGTTCCGCGAGCGCGGCGTCGCCGTCTGCATCTCCGATCCTCCCGGTGTGGACGTGGCGAACGACAAGCTGCGCACCGCGGAAGAGCTCGATCGCGCGGGAGTGCCGGTGCCCGCCACCTTCTCGGGTGCGACTCCGCACGCCGAGCTGGCGGAGGCGCTCGGGTTCCCGCTCCTCTCCAAGCCGCGATTCGGCCGCGGAGGCCGCGGCGTGGTTGTCCACGGCACGGCCGAGGAGCTGGCGCGCACCGCGGCGGACGAGGTCGTCTGGCAGGAGTTCCTGCCGGGGCAGGAATACGACTTGAACCTGTTCGTGGAGCGGGACGGCAGCGTCCCGGCGGCCGTGGTGCTGCGCAAGACCGGCCTGAAGGAGGGGCTGATCGGCAACGCGGTCGGTGTCGAGCGCGTCGAGCGACCCGACGTCGCCGAGCTGGGCGCACGCGCCGCTCGCTCTCTCGGGCTCGAGGGCCCGATCGACGTGGACATCCGTCTCGACACCGAGGGAAGCCCCGCCGTGCTCGAGGTCAATGCGCGGCTCGGGGCCAACGTGCTGTCGGCGCGGGAGGTGCTGGACGCGCTCGACGAAGCCTGGAGGAACGGCCGATGCGCTTGAAGCTCGTACTGCTCGCCTGCAGCCTGGCCTGGTCCGCGCTCGCAGCCCCGGAGCCTGGCAGACCCGCCCCCGCGCGGAACCCCGCGCCCGCGCCCGCGCCGGCGCTCGAGCTCGGCAGGATGGTCGCCGACCAGATCCGCGCCCGCGCGGACTTCTTGCGCAAGCAAGGGGACTACGAGGCCGCCCTCGAGGCGTACCAGTCCGAGATGACGATCACCGGCGAGACGGCCGACTGCTGGAAGCACATCGGCTGGACCCAGAAAGCGGCCCGCCGATTCGCCGATGCGGAGGCCTCGCTGCGACGAGCGACGGAGCTCGACCCGGCCGATCCCGAGGCCCGGGACGACCTGGAGAACCTCCGCCTGTCGCGCGGGCTGCGGCTGGAGGCGCGAATGGGCGGCACGGAGCCGGGCACCTCCAAGCAGGCATTCGAAGGCGAGCTGATCTACGGCGGTTTGAACCACCTCGAGCTGCATGCCGGCGGCAGCTGGACCGACAGCATCTTCTACGACGTGGTCAAGGGGTACGCGAACGCCTACTGGTTCTACCTCCCCGATTCGTATCTGAAGGCGGACTTCACGCTCCGCAAGTACAGCTATACGGGCCTGAGCGGGCCCACGCCGGACTCCAACGCGTACAATCGGGTGCCGCGCCTGTCCCTCGAGGCCTCGCACTGGTTCCAGCAGAGGGTCCGGGCCGGCCTCGAGTACCAGCTCTTCGCGCCCAACTTCTATTACGACCGCTCGACGCGGATCCTGAACCACAAGATCACCGGCGAGCTGGAGGCGCGGCTGGGCGGCGGCTTCACCGCCTCGATCACGGCCGCCTTGCTGCGGGACCCGGATCCGGCGGCGACGCTCATCCTCGGCCGGCCGGTGCCCGGCGCGCCGGCCGGCACGGTTTGCCCGGGCGCGGGACAACCGGACTGCGCGGCGGCGACGAGCGTGGTGTACCGCAACGAATTCCTGCTCGGCGGCGGCCTTTCCTATGAAACCGACGCTTGGGGAGTGGGGGTGAAGTACATCCCGAACCGCGACCTCGACTCCGGGTTCGACTGGTCGATCATCTCGAGCCTGGACCTGAGGCCTCTCGACAAGCTCTCGTTCAACTTCCAGTGGGTCTTCGATCGGTACTCGACGGCCGCCGGCCCGGCCTTTGCCGGGCAGAGCGGAAACATCTGGTGGGCGACGGTCCTGTACCAGATCTCCCGGCCGCTCGCGCTCGGCGCCGGCGTGAAGTGGGTGGCGAACCCGAGCCCGGCGGACCTGACCGCGACCTCTACGCGCAACGACCCGACGTTCCTGCTGAACGTCGAATACCGCACCGTCCTCTTCTAACCCGATGCGCGGACAGCCCTGCCTCTCTCTTGCCCTCGTCGCTGCCGCTGCCCTCGCCGCGGGTCCGGCGAGCGCGCTCGCGCCGCCCGCCGCCGCAGCGCACCGAAGCCTCGCGCTTCCCGCCCAGCTGCCGGGCGGGAACGACGCCGTCGAGGCGCTCCGTCGAGCGGCGCGCTCCAAGGCGGCGGCAGGCAGGTTCGCGGACGCCATCGGCGACTACGAACGGCTCCTCGCGATCGGCCCGGGCGACTCCGATGCCCTGGCCCACATTGCCCAGCTGCAGGCCTGGTCGGGCAACTATGACAAGGCGATCGTCTTCTTCCGCGACACGATCGCCTTGCATCCGCTCGACCTGGGCCTCCAAAGCGATCTCGCCGACGTGCTCACCTGGGCGAACCGCCTCGAGGAGGCGGAACGACTCTACGAGCAGGTGCTCGCGCGCAACCCTCACCATCACGAGTCGCTCAAGGGTCTCGCCCGGGCCCGCCTCCTGCGCGGCGACACCGCGTCCGCAGCGGCGGTCATCGATCGCGCCTTCGATCTGTATCCCAAGGACGTGGACCTGCACGTCGAGCGCGCGCGCATGCTGTCGCAGGAAGGGCGGCTCGACGAGGCCGTCCAGGCGCTGCAGCGGGCGGCGGAGCTGGCGCCTTCCAATCCCGACGTGGTCCGGCACCTCGCGGAGACCTACCAGCAGAAGAGGGACTGGGCGAACGCGCAAGGCGCCTGGCTGCGCTTCGCGCAACTCGTCCCCGACGATGCCGAGAGCCACGTCGCGCTGGGCCGCGTCTACCTCGCCTTGGGCAAGCTCTCACTGGCGCGCGAGCACGCCTCCCTCGCGCTGCGGATGAATCCGACCGGGGCCGCCGCCAACCAGTTGAACGCGGACCTGGAACGCGAGGCCAGGCTGGCTCCGGCCCGGAAGGCCAGCGACTGGCTCGAGCTGCTCGCCTACGCGGTCGTCCTGCCGGTGACGGTCCTGGTCGTCCGCCGGTCGCGACGCCGGCTCCGGCGCCGGCCCGCGGCATGGACCTTCGCCGCCTACGTGGTGCCCGGCTTCCTCGTCCTGGGAATCGTCGCCCACTCGATCGAGGGCATTCCCTGGTCCTGGTTCGATGCCCGGGTGTTCACGGGAGTCAGCGACGTGGTGCTCCTCCTGGGGCTCGGCGTCGCGTTCGTCGCAGCGCTGCGCCGGGAGCCCAAGGTGCGCGAGTTCGAGGGCGACGTGGTGCTGGCGCTGGGCGCGCATCCGGACGACATCGAGCTCGGCTGTGGCGGGTTGATCCTCAAGCTGAAGGCGAGCGGGGCCCGGGTGTACGGGCTCACCATGACGCGCGGCGAGAAAGGCACCGATCGGCCCGAGCAGCGGGAGTCGGAGGCGAGAAGGGCAGCCGGGTTCCTGGGACTGGACGGGCATTGGATACTGGACTTTCCCGACACGAGCTTGCAGGAGAAGATTCCCCTGCTGAAAGAGGTGATCGAGACGAAGATCAAGGAGCTGGGCGCCACGATGGTGCTCACGCACACCGACGTCGACGTGCACGGCGACCACCGCGCCATCTTCGCGGCGACGCGCGAGGCTGCGCGCTCGGTGCGGACGGTGCTGTGCTACGAGGACGTCTCGACGACGGACCAGTTCACCCCCAACTTCTACGTCGACATCACGCATTACATCGACGACCACCTCAGGGCGTGCGCCTTGCACCGGACGCAGGAGCACCGGACCTACATGGACCCGCAGGTGATCCAGGGGCGCGCCGCCCACCGCGGGATGCAGATCGGGGTGCGCTTCGCCATGGCGTTCCGGACGCTGAACATGGTTCGCTGAATGGACGTGCTCCGCATACTCTTCTGGTCGTTCGGGCTGGTCATCTTCTTGCTCGGGATCCAGGGGACGCTCTACTTCCCGCTCACGGTCGCCTACGAGGTCTGGAAGAGGCGCGCGCTGCGGCGGCTGCCGTCCTTCCGGGGGCGCGTCACCGTGGTCGTGCCCGCCCACGACGAGGAACGGACCATCCGCGTCGCGGTGGAGACGCTGCTCGAGTCGGAGTACCCCGACCTGGAAGTCATCGTGGTGGACGACGGATCGCAAGACGCGACGGTAGACCGGCTCCTCGATCTGCACGAGAACGGTCGCATCCGGCTCATCCGCCAGCAGAACGCGGGAAAGGCCGCGGCGCTCAACCGGGGCATCGCCGCCGCCACCGGCGAGGTGGTGCTCTACACCGATGCGGACAGCCTGTTCCTGCGCGACACCGTGGCGAAGACGGTGCGCTGGTTCGCCGATCCCTCGATCGACGCGGTCTGCGGCAACGACATGCCGCTTCGGACGGGCACGGGCCTGCAGAAGCTGCTCGCCATCACCACGCACATCGGGACCGGCTACGTGCGGCGCGCTCTCTCCTTGATCGGGTGCCTGCCGATCATCTCGGGCAACCTCGGCGCCATCCGCCGGCGAGTCCTCGAGGAGCTCGGCGGCTTCCGCCAGCTCTGGGGCGAGGACCTCGAAATCACCTGGCGGCTCCACGCGCATCGCAAGCGCATCGTGTTCGACCCGGAGCCCGCCGTGCTCGCCGACTGCCCGGCCACCTTCGGCGCTCTGTGGAAGCAGCGGGTCCGCTGGATGCGCAGCTATCTGAAGATCGCCGCGCTCCACCGCCACCTCTTCTTCCGCCGCGAGGCCTGGCCGTTCTCCTTCTACCTGCCGGTCAACTTCGCCAACATCGCGCTGCTGCCTCTGCTCCAGGTCGGGCTGCTCCTCGGCCTGCCGCTGGCGATCACCCGAGGCTGGCTGCCGATCGACGGTCCGTGGGAGACCGCCAGCTGGCTGGGGCTGTCCTTCTTCTTCACGGTGGCGATCTACTCGATCCTGCTCGACCGCGATGCCGGCGATCTGCTGTACCTTCCTTGGGGAGCACTGATCGTCCCCGTCTCGTACTTCTACAACGCAGTCGCCCTCTACTCCTGGTGGAAAGAGATGCGGAACGCCGAGGAGAAATGGGAGAAGATCCGCCGCCTGGGCCCCGCGCCGGAGGTACCGCGCCAGTGGGCGTTCGCAGCGTCGCTCGTCGCGGTGGCGATCGCGGGCGGCATCGCGACGTGGACCTGGATGATGCGGCGCGGGTCGGAGGCGCCCCCGCTCGGGGCGCCGGTGGCGTTCGCCGGCGACGAGGAGGCGAGGCCCGCGTTCCACCTGTCGCTCTCGACGCACTTCGACAGCTGGTCCGACTGGCGCGATGCCACTCGCAAGGTGCTCGACCGGCCCCTGATCAAGCTGGGCGAGGTGATCGGAATCGGCGCCGGACGGACGGAATGGACCTACTTCCGCTGGGCCGGACACGAGGACCGCTGGTCCAACCATCAGAAGGGCGCGCGGAAGGACCTGCTCCTCACCGCCACGCAGGAGCTCCACGACCAAGGATTCAAGGTCGTGGCCTTCGTCGATCTCTATGCCCCGAAATGGACCCGGACACACCCGGGCACCGCCGCCATCCAGGCCGACGGCACGGCTCACCCCGAGCAGGTCAGCCTCGCCGAGCTGGCCGAGGGCGAGTTCGGCAATCTGGTGATCGAGATGATCGGGTACCTCGCCGCCAGATATCCCGTCGATGCCATCGACGTCACGGAGGCGGCCTACCTCCAGACGTCGTTCGGACCCGCGGATCTCGCTTCCTACGCGAAGGCGACCGGGCGGGCGGCCTGGCCTCGCGATTGGCGGGGGCGGGTGAACGTCGACGATCCGAGCATCTGGGAATGGAAGAGCGCTCTGGTGGAAAAGTTCGTGGCGCGCGCGGCGGCGGCGGCCCACCAACATGGCAAGCCGCTCTACATGGACGTCGCGGCGAGCTGGAAGGATCTGCGCCGCGACGGCAAGGACCACGGCCACGACTATGCCCGGCTCCAGCGCGTCGCCGACCGGCTGGTCGTCTGGAACTACTACGCGCTCGAAGGTCTTCCCCCGGGCGCGTCGCGCGACCTGGCGGCGCGGCTCGCGGCCACGCTGGAACCGGGGCGCTGGACCATGTCGCTGGGGCTGTGGGGCCGGAACGGCAAGACCATCTCTCCCGGCGATCTGTCCCTGGCCCTGGCCGCGTCGATCGAGGGCGGCGCGCGGCACATCTGGATAACGCCCAACGAACAGATCACCGACGCCCATTGGAACGCGGTGCTCCACAGCTGGCTCGTCCCGTTGAAGCGCGAGGCCCCGTCGAAGGGCTCCCAAGCGGCACGGTGAAATCGATTCCGACCCGACGGTAGCGGGGACGCCCGTCGCGGGCTCAGTGCTCCAGCAGCTCGTCCAGCTTCTCCGGCTCGAGCACCACCTGGAACTCCTTCGCTCCGTGCGACTTGAACTGCTGCTGCCAGGAGACGAGGCGCGCCCGGTAGGCGGAGGGGTTCGCGTTGTCCGCGTTCAGCTTCTTCACGTTCATGGCGAGGATGCGCATGCCGGCGAACTCGTCCGCTGCCAGAGTGCGCTTCACGCCCCGGGGGAGGTCCTCCTCCAGGTCGCTGAACACCACCATCGTCCGCTGGCCGGCGCCGGTCTCCTTCAGGTACTCGGCCCCGAGCATCAGGGCCCCGCGGATGTCGGTGTACCTGGAGCGCTGGTGCTTCGACGCGAACTCGTCCAGCTGGCTGGCGAAGGCCAGCTTCTGCGCATTGGCCCTCGAGGGCCGCGCGTCCAGCGTCACCTGGCCCTCGACGTTGGTCTTCTTGTAGCTCTCGTCGTCGATCCGGATGACGAAGAGGCTGTCGCCGGGCTGCATCTTCGGCAGGATCCCGCGCTTGATGACGTTCACCACCTCGGGCTTCTGATCGGCATACGTTCCGGACACGTCGACCAGCGCGACCACCGCCTGTGCGTAGTTCTTGTTGCTCGTGCAGGACAGCACGAGCGGCAAGGCGAGAAGCGTGGCCCTTCTCATGGACGGGCCCCCTGCTTGGCGGGGGAACCCGCCCGCTGGCCGCCGCCAGTCACCAGCCGTTCGATCTGCAGCGGGATCACGATGTAGATGTCGTACAGGTGGCGCAGCCCCTCGACCAGGTAGCGCGCCCCGTTGGCCAGGAGCCGCGCCGCGGTCCCCACGATGGCGAGGATGCCCGCGGTCACCGTCAAGAAGATGTGCCCGCCGGTCGCGATCAGGGTCTCCAGCGGCACCGCCACCATCGCCAGGATCCAGGGGAGGATGAAGCCGAGCACCGCCTGGCCGACCACGGGGATGCGCGAGCCGGTCGGGTCCGCGACCGCCTTGGCATGGATCCCCGCCAGCGATTGCTTCAGCGCGGTGGCCGAGTCGACGAGCTGCTCGCGGAGGATGGCCAGCGAGCACTCGATGCAGGCGAGCATCAACAGGCCGCCCAGCGAGACCACCAGGATGATGCGCCGGCGGGACGCGGGCAGGAGGCCCAGCTTGGGGAAGAAGCTGGTGATGCCCAGCATCTCCATCGCGAAGATGCCCGCGGCGACCTCCATCAGCACCACCACCAGCGCGGCTACGGTGGAGACGGGCATGCCGCCGATGCGGTTGCCGGCGGGCACCAGCTCGGACATCGGGAGCGCGATCAGGTTGAAGTTCACGAACGCGCCGCCGACGGCGACGCCGAGCACCAGGAGCGAGGCGACGAAGAGCTGCGTCGACTGCCAGCCCATCGCGCGCACCGCCTTGTCCTCGGCCTTGCGGATCTGCTCATAGGCCGTCATGTGCGCGTCGATGCGCTTGGTCGTCTCGACCGCCGCAGCGACAGACTTGCCCGCGTCGCCCGCGAGCTGCTTGAGCTCCCTCCACATCGGCGCCATGCCGCCCAGGATCTTGTGCCGCTTGGCAGTCGCCTCGCGGTACTCATTCAGCGCCTTCTTCTCGCCCGACTTGGCGGTGTTGTGGATCTCCTCGAGGACCTTCTTCACCACGTTGTCGCCGGTGGCCGGCATCTTGGCGACCGCGGCGGTGGCCTCGGCCCAACCCGGAGGCGTAGGCGCGGCGCTGCCGCACTCCTTGTAGTCGGCGTCGAGGCGCGCGATCAGGTCGTCCATCTTGCGGTGCATCTCGGGGTAACGGCCCAGCTCCTTGGAGAAGCTGACCTCCACGCGGTGGAACTCGCGAGCGACCTTGGTTTCCGCGTCACCCTTCCCCATCTCCAGGATCATCTCGCGGTCGCGCTTGGCGACCGAGACGGAGACCGACCTGCACCAGCGCGCGATGATGCGGAACGCGCCCGCGAGCACCCGGCCCAGGGACCGGAACGCCCGGTGCACCGGCGCGCGCGCGGCCCAGCAGAAGAGCTGGCTGAGCAGCCACAGCACCAGCAGCGAGGCGGCCGGGCGCGCCGGCCAGAGGTACAGACTCTCCATGTTTGAACTCCTGGGCTCGAGCGAAAGCCAACAAGGTCGGAAGGCTAGGGCCCGCCCGTGTGGGTCTGCGAGGCCCTCAGGTAGTCTGGGAGCGTAGCAGCGGCCCCGCCAATTTTCTACCTGCCCAGGATCCAGTCCATAAGCCCCCGCCAGGAGGGGGACAATCTGAACTGCGCGGCCCTGAGCCTGCGCAGGTTCCTTCCCTTTACCCACATCCGCATCTCCCGCAAAAGCTTCTCCGCGTCGCGCCTTTGGCCTTCGGCAGCCAGAAGCCGGGCGAGATCGAGCGTGGCGTCGAAGTGGAATGCGTCGAGCGTGAGCACCTGGCGCAGGAGCGTCATGGCGAGCGGCCTCTGCGCCTTCTTGGTCAGCTGCTCGCGCCCCTCGAGCAGCGACTGCACCGCGTCGGCCTTGCGCCCGCGCTTCACCTGCTCGTTGGCGACGCGCTCCCAGTACTCGACGTCTTCAGGGAACGTCTTGGCGGCCACCTTCCAGATGGCGATCGCCTTGTCCGCGAATCCCGCCTTGAGGAATCCGACGCCGGCCGCGTCGAAGGAAGTGCGCGACTCGTGCCACCGCTTGGTGCGCGCGAGCAGCGGCGCGATGCGCGCGTGCACCTGGTGATCGTTCGGGTCCTGCGCCAGGATCTGCGAGTAGCCCGCGATCGCCTTGCGCACGCGGCCGCGCCCCCGCGCCTTGTCGGCCGCGTCGAGGGTGGCGGAGCGGTCGTAGGCCTTCTTGCGCCAGAACACTCCTTGGCAGTGTACAAGGAGTCATGCCGCTTTCGCAGTTTATTGGAATCATTGGACTGGGCCTCATCGGCGGCTCGCTCGCGCTGTCGCTCCGTCGGGCCAGGCCCGGGCTGCGCATCCTGGGCGTGGACGTGGATGCAGGTGCGCTGGAGGAGGCGCTGGCCGCGCGCGCCATCGACACGTCCGCTCCGCCCGCCTCCGCCCCGCTCTCGGACTGCGGCGTGGTGGTCCTCGCGCAGCCGGCCGGGGCCCTGCTGGAGGCCGTGCTGCCCACGGCGGCGCGGATGCGGCCCGGCGCGGTGCTCACCGACGTGTGCGGATCGAAGGAGGCGGTCTGCGCGCGCGCCGCCCGGCAGGACCGGGTCGTCTTCGTCGGCGCGCACCCGATGGCGGGCACCGAGTTTCGCGGCTTCGCCGCCGCCAGCTCCGGCCTCTTCCAGGGCGCGACCGTCGCCGTCTGCCCACCGGTCGGAGCGGACGGCGATCGGCAGGCCGCGGTCGCGGCGGTGAAGGACCTCTGGACCGCCGCCGGGGCGGGAAAGCTCCTCGACGTCGATCCCGAAGGGCACGACAGCGCCGTGACGTTCGCCTCGCACCTGCCCTATCTGGCGGCCGCGATGGTCGTCGAGTCGCTCTCGGAGGTGGCCGACATCGCGCCGCTCGCGGCCGAGCTGGCGGCCGGCGGTTTCCGCGACACCACCCGGCTCGCCGGGGATGGCACGGTGGGGGGCGCGGCCGCGCTCAACCAGCACATCCCAGCCGCGGCCCGCAAGCTGGCCGAGCGGATCCGGTCGCTGGCCGACCAGCTGGCGAAGGATCCGAAAAAAGCGCTCGAGCGGCTCGGCCACCTCGCCGACGCTCGCCGCCGCATGCGCCTGCCCCCGATCCGGACGAGATGAAGCCTCGAGGATCACCGCGGAGACGCGGAGGACGCGGAGGTCTTCTCCATCACCGAATCCTCCGCGCTCTCCGCGACTCCGCGGTGATCCCTTCGTCTTTCCTTCGAACGCTCGTGCTGCTGAGCGTCCTCGCCCTGCGGGCGGGCGCTCAGCCCGTGCCGGATCCGCAGCGCGAGGAGAAACCGGCCCAGCCGGCCGCGCCGATCACGCCTCCGCAGCTGCTAGGCCCGCCGGTCGAGGCGGAATATCCGCAGGGCGAGGCGGCCGGCGCGCGGGTGGTGCTGGAGATCGACGTCGATGCCCAGGGCCAGGTTTCCGCCGCAAAAGTCGTCACCCCGCCTCAGCCCCGGTTCGACGAATCCGCGCTGGCGGCCGCGCGGCGCCTCCGATTCGAGCCGGCCCGGCGCGGGGGTGAGCCGGTCCCGGTCCGCATCCAGTTCGGGTTCAACTTCGCGCCGCCGCCCGTGCCACCGACCCCTTCCGAGGAGCCCGTCAACTTGTCCGGGACGGTCCGCGAGCGCGGATCGCGCCGCCGTCTCTCCGGGATCGAGGTGGCGATCCCCGAGGCGAACCTGTCCGCCCTCACGGACGCCCAGGGGCGATTCGAGCTGCGCGGCGCGCCGGCCGGCGAGGTCGACCTGGTGGTGGCCGCCCCCGGATACCAGCGCCTCGCGACCCGCGTCACCGTCGCTCCCGGACAGCGCACCGACACCTCGCTCCTGCTGGAGCCTCTGTTCGCGAATCCCTTCGAGGCGACCGTGGAGGGCGGGCGCAACCGCGACGAGCTGAGCCGCACCACCATCACCACGCAGGAGATCCAGCGCATCCCCGGCGCCCAGGGCGATGCGCTCAAGGTGATCGAGGATCTGCCGGGCGTGGCGCGGACCAGCCCGATCGGGGGCGGCCTGCTGGTGATCCGCGGCTCGAACCCGGGCGACTCGCTCGTCTACCTCGACGGCGAGCCCATCCCGCTGCTGTACCACTTCGGCGCCATCTCCAGCACCGTCAACCCGGACCTCCTGGAAGGCGTGGACTTCATCCCCGGGAACTTCAGCACCACCTACGGCGACCTGATCGGCGGCCTGGTGGAAGTGCGCTCCCGCAAGCTGCGCGAGGAGCCCCACGGGTACGCCAACCTGAACCTGCTCGAGGGAAGCGCGATGGTGGAGAGCGCGGTCCCGGGCGTCCCCGGATTGAGCTTCGCCCTGGCGGGGCGGCGTAGTTACATTGATTATATATTGCGCGCCGCCGCCTCGAGCAGCGACCTCTCCTTTACCGTCGCCCCGCGCTACTACGACGCGCAGTTTCGCCTCGACTGGCGGCCGCCGGGGTCGAACCACTCCCTCCAGTTCCTCGCGCTCACCTCGGACGACCGCTTGGGCCTGCTGGTCGCCCGTCCCCTCGACCAGGACCCGAACGTGAGCGGCGACATCGACACCGAGACCGGCTTCCAGCAGCTGCGCCTGAAGCACTCCTGGCGCGAGGGGCCGCTCTCGGTCGACTCGGTCGCGATGTTCGAGCGCCTCGTCCTGCGCTTCGCGATCGCCCAGCAGAACCTGGACATCTTGAGCCACGACCTGTTCCTGCGCAGCACGGTGAGCCTGGAAGCTTCCGAGGCCCTGTCCCTCTCCGCCGGAATCGACGTGGCGAATCGGCGCAGCGACGTGTCCGCGAGCTTCCAGCAGTCCCTGGCGGTGCGGGAAGGCGAGTTCAACAACCAGGGGCCGCGCGTCGACGAGCCCATCACCACGCTGCCGCGCACGCTGGTCAACCGGTTCAGCCCGGGCCTCTGGGTGGAAGCGCGCATCCGCCCCTTCCCGTCGCTCACGCTGACCCCGGGCATTCGCTTCGACGCGTACGTCTATGGTGTGGCGAGGGGTGACCGGACCGCCGCCACGACGCTCTCTCCGCGGCTGACTGCCCGGTGGGAGGCGAGCCCCGTCTGGGCCTTCAAGGCCGGCGCGGGCCTCTACTCGGAGGGAGCGCGGAACGGGGATGCAGTGCGTCCCTTCGGCAACCCGGACGTCTTGCCGCAGCGCGCGCTCCAGCTCGCTGCCGGGGCGGAGATGCGGCCCGTCCCCGGCGTCTTCCTCAGTGCGGAGGCCTTCTACAAGCGCCTCTCCGACATCATCGTCCGCTCGCCCGACACGGAGGTGGTGGGCGGCGAGACGGTGCCGGTCATCCTCGACAATGCCGGAGTGGGCCGGGTCTACGGAGTCGAGGTGCTGGTGCGCAAGGAGCTCACCAGCCGGCTGTTCGGATGGGTCGCCTACACTTTCTCGCGCAGCCAGCGCATCGATCGGCCGGGGGAAGACTGGCGCCTCTTCGACTTCGACCAGACGCACAACCTGACCGCCATCGCCTCCTACAAGCTGCCGCGCGGATGGCAGATCGGCGCGCGCTTCCGCTTCATCACCGGCAACCCCGAGACGCCCGTGCTGGGCTCGCGCTACCAGGCCATCTTCGACGTGTACCTGCCCATCTACGGCGCGACGAACAGCGAGCGCGTCCCGCCGTTCAGCCAGCTCGACGTGCGCATCGACAAGGTGTGGACCTTCGACGCCTGGACCCTCGACGCCTACCTGGACGTGCTCAACACGTACAACCGGCGCCCGGTGGAGGCGACCCTCTACAGCTACGACTTCGGGCAGTCGCAGTACCTGCGTGGGCTGCCGATCATCCCCACGCTCGGGCTGAAAGGGTCGTTCTGATGGGCTCGCGGCTCGAGGCCCGCGGCTTCTGGAAGGGCGCCGTGGCCTGCGCCGTTATTGCCGGGCTGCTTCTGCCCGGGTGCCCGGGGGATCTGGAGAAGCAGTCGGAGATCGTGAAGCTGCGCGTGCTCGCTGTGCAGGCGGAGCCGGCGGAGCTGATCGTCGACCCGGCGCAGCCGCCGCCGCGCACGACGCTCACCGCCCTGGCAGTCGAGCCGTCCGGCGCGCCCATCGCGATGGAGTACGCGCTCTGCACCGTGCAGGAGGAGCCGCCGCCTCCCGACGTCGACTGCCCGGGCACGCAGGGCATCCCGCTGGCTCCGGCGGGGCCGGTCTCCGCAGTGCTCGACCTGGGCGACCCTCGCGCGATCGCGCTGGCGCAGCAGATCGCGCAGGACGGCGGCTTCGCGGACGGCGGCACCTTTCCGCCCGAGGGTTTTCCCGTGTTGGTCGGATTTCGCGCGACCGCGCCGGCGCACACGCTGCCCGACGGGGGACCGCCCGGAGCGGACGGGGGCGACCTCCAGATCCTCGAGGGACTCACCACCGTGACGGTGCGCGGTCCCGGACCTCCGGTGAACCAGAACCCCGCCCTCGACGCCCTGCTCCTCGGCGACGCGGGGGTCGAGATCTCCCCCGATGGGACCTCTGCGGCGCCTGCCAGCACCACCCAGCGCCTGAGGCCGGTGCCCGCCCCAGGTGCCAAGGAGCCGGCGGACGGCGGAGTGGAGGCGCTCGGCTACAGCTTCTTCGGCACGGCGGGATCGATCAGCAACCTGCGGTCGACCGACACCACCGCGACGGGTCAGCCAGCCGACACGTCGATCGACTGGAGCGCTCCGTCCGCGCCCCAGCAGGTGGACCTCTGGGTGGTCGTGCGCGACGGCCGTGGCGGCGTCGGCTGGATCGCCCGATCGGTGCAGGTCACTCCGCCCGCAGCGCGATGAGCGGATCGACGCGCGAGGCGCGGCGCGCCGGGACCCAGCAGGCCAGGAACGCCGCGCCGAGCAGCAAGGCCACCACCGCCGCGAAGGTGACGGGATCGTGGGGCCCGACACCGTAGAGGAGGCCCGCGATCACCCGGCCCAGCAGCAGGGCGAAGACGACACCCAGCCCCGCGCCCAGCGCCGCCAGCCGCATCCCCTGCCCGACCACCAGCCGCACGACGCCCTCGGCGCGGGCGCCGAGCGCCATCCGGACGCCGATCTCGCGCGTCCGCTGCGCCACCGAGTACGCCAGCGCCGCATAGATGCCCAAGAGCGCGAGGAGCAGCGCCCCGGCCGAGAAGAGCGAGAGGAGCAACGTCGAAAGCCGGCGCTGCTGGAGCGTGGTGGAGACGGAGCTCTCGAGCGTCTGCAGTCCGGTCAGCGGTTGGTCGGGATCGAGGGAGGCGATCTCGCTGCGCAGCGAGGAGAGGAGCGAGGCGAGTGGCAGGCCGCTGCGGATCACCAGCGTCATTTCCACCGCCCGCGCGGGAGCCTGGGCGAGTGGATAGTAGACTTCGGGTTCGGGAACCTGGGCCAGATCGTACTGATGCACGTCCCCGACGACTCCGACGATCTCCACCCAGGTGGGCGCCGTTCCCGAATCGGGCACGCCGTAGCTGAACCGCTTCCCGAGCGCCTCCTCGCCGGGGAAGAACCGGCGCGCGAACGCCTCGTTGACCACTCCGACCCGCGCCGACCGTGCCGTGTCCTGTGCAGCGAGAAAGCGGCCGCGCCGCAGCGGGATCCCCATCGCCCGGAAATAATCGCCGGAGACGAACTGCGTCTGGGCGATGTACTCGCCGCCGCGCGCCGGGCGCCCCTCGAACGAGATGTCGCCGGCGGTGATGCTTCCACCCATCGGCAGGTTCAGTGCCGCGCCCGCCGCGCGCACGCCAGGGATGGCCGAGACCCGCCGGGCGACCTCCGCATGGAATTCCTCGGCGCCTTTCTCCGCGTGCGAGAGAGGCAGCACCAGGGCGCCTTCCGGACGGAATCCCGGATCGACCGCGCGAAGCCGTTCGAAGCTGCGGACCAGGAGGGCAGCGCCGGCGAGGAGCATCACGGCAAGGGCGATCTCGCTGGTCACCAGCGCATCGCGCAGACGCGAGCCGTGACCCGTCGTCGTCGCGCTCGCGCGGAGCGCGGCCATCGAGTCGGTGCGCGACGCGAGCAGAGCGGGGGCGAGCCCGGCGGCGATCCCGGCTGCCGTGGAGATCCCCAGGGCGAAGACGAGCACCGCGACGTCGATGCCGACTTCGGAGCCGCGCGGCAGCGCAGGCCCCGCCAGCGCGACCAGCGCCTTGACGCCCCACCAGGAGGCGGCCACCCCCAGCGCGCCGCCCACCAGCGCGAGCAGCGCGCTCTCGACCAGGATCTGCCGCACGAGCTGACCGCGAGATGCGCCGAGCGCGGCGCGGACGGCCAGATCGCGCTCGCCGGCGGCGGCCCGGGCAAGCTGCAGACCAGCCACGTTCGCGCAGGCGATGAGGAGGACCAGCACCACTCCACCCAGGAGGATCCAGAGCGGACGCTTCGCGTCGCCCACGAGCCTTTCCTGGAGAGAGCCGGCGCGCAGCCGATGGCCCTTGTTGGTGTCAGGATACGCCGCTGCGAGCCGCGAGGAGAGGGTATCCAGCTCCGCCTGCGCCTGCGCCAGGGTGCCCCTCGGGCGCAGCCTGGCGATGCCGTGCAGGTAATGCTCGCCGCGCATCGTCAGGCCCTGGGGGAATCCAGGCATTGCGGGCACCCCGCGCAGGGTGGAGACCCACAGCTCATGGCGCGTCGGAACGCCGGAGCCGGAGGGAAGGACGCCCGCTATCGTGCGCGGCTCACCGTCCACGGACACCGTGCGGCCGACGGCGAGGGGGTCGGCGCCAAAGACCCTTCGCCACAGCCGCTCGGAGAGCACCACCTCGCCCGAAGAACCGGGCCCGTAGAGGCGGCCGATCAGCGCGGAGGCCTCCAGGACCCGGAAGTAGTCGGCGTCCGTTTCCGAGCCGATCACGCGCTCCGGCCGATCGACGCCGGTCAGGACCATGCGCCTGCTGAATGCTGCCGACACCGACTCGAAAGAATGAACCTGCGCCTTCAGGTCGAGGACGTCGGGAGCGGAGAGGGAGGCGTCCGGGGCCTCGGGCTGATCTTCCGACAGGCTGACGAGCCGCTCGGGATGCGGCACGGGCAGTGTCCGCAAAAGGACTGCCTGCATGACGCTGAAAATCGCCGTGGTGCACCCGATTCCCAGCGCCAGCGCGAGGATCGCCGCGGCGGCAAACCCGGGCTGGCTGCAGAGGCGGCGGAGGGCATGCCTCAGATCGTGGGGCATGCCCCACCGTGCCCCGAAAACAGCTCCGGTTTCAATCCAGCTCAGGCCTTCTTGCCCTGCAGCTCACGCCGGAGCAGGGCCTCCTTCCGCTCCTTGCCCCAGCGGTACCCGCCCGGGGCGCCGTCGCTGCGAACGGCGCGGTGGCAAGGAATGACCAGGGCGACCCGGTTCGAAGCGCAGGCTCGGGCGACCGCGCGGACTGCCTTGGGCTTGCCGATCTCGGCGGCGATGGCGGCGTACGAGCGCGTGGTGCCCGGCGGGATACGCCGCAAAGCGTTCCACACCCGCCACTGGAACGCGGTGGCGGTAACGTCGACCGGCAGCTGCAGCACGGGCCGCGTTCCTTCCAGGTGCTCGACCACGGCGGAGGCGGCCTGGGAGAGGCCGTCGGCCGCCCTCTCCACTTCGGCGCGCGGGTACTCCTTTCGCAGAGCTGCCAGGAGCTCCGCGTCGCCGTCGCCCAGCGCGACCGAGCAGACGCCGCGATCCGTGGTCCCGATCAGCAGCCTCCCCAGCGGAGACGCGACGGTCGCGTAGCGGATGCGCATCCCGAGGCCGCCCTTCCGGTACGCGGACGGGGTCATCCCCAGCCGATCGGCGGCCGCCTCGTACGCGCGGCTGCTGGAGCCATATCCGGCGTCGTAGATCGCGCTCGTCACGTCGCCGCGGTCCTTCAGGCTGCGCTTGAACCGCTCGGTGCGGCGGGCGCTGGCGTAAGCCTTCGGGGTCAAGCCGAAGGTCCGCTGGAACGTCCGCTGCAGGTGGAACGGGCTCAGCCCCGCCACGCGCCCGAGCTGCTCCAGCGTGACGCGCTCGCCGGCGTGCGCGTCCAGGTAGCGCCGAGCCCGCTCGATCCGATCGGCGACGCCGCTGGCGGTCCCGCAGCGGAGGCATGCGCGGTAGCCGGCCGATTCGGCCTCGGCTGGCCCCGCGAAGAACGAGACGCGATCCCTGCGCGGCCGTCGCGAGGGGCACGAAGGACGGCAGTAGATCCCCGTCGAAGAAACCGCATAGACGAAGCGCCCGTCCGAGAGCGGGTCGCGGTTCATCACCGCCGCCCAGGCGGTCTCGTCATCGGGCATCTGCACTCGAGCCATTTGCGCCGGCATCATCATCTTGTCCTCCTCCAGGTTCGACAAGCTCGAGCCTAGCGAGGCGGCCGGCGCCCCGGCCATCCGCTTCTTGCGGTGGAAGTCGGGCGGGCTCCCGGGGCGATCCCTTCGACGCGACGATGGCCACGCCGCCCAGGATGAGCGCGAGGGCCGCGACGGCCACGCCCGTGACGTGCTCGCCGGCCAGCAGCGCGCCGAGAAGCACCGCCACCACGGGGCTGACGTAGGCGTAGTTCGTGGCCAGCGCTGGCCGCACGTTGGCGAGCAGGAACGTGTACGCGCTGTAGGCGACCATCGAGCCGAACACCACCAGGTACAAGAACGCGCCCAGCGCCCGGGCGTCTGGGACGGCGGTCATCCGCTCGCCGCTCAGCAGGGCGACGCCGAGCAGCAGCGCTCCTCCGGTGAGCATCTCGGTGGCGGCGGCCATCAGGCCGGTGGGGATCGGCAGCCGCCGGCTCCACATCGATCCGAGCGACCAGGTGACCGCGGACAGGACCAGCACCACGGCGCCCGCGGGAGATGCGCGCAGCTCGCCGCCCGATTGGAGCAGCGCGACTCCCGCCAGCCCAACGGCGAGGCCGACCCACTCGCCCTTCATCGGCCACCGACCCCACAGTCCGGCGAACAGCACCGACCACAGCGGCACCGAGGCGATCGCGACGGCGGCGACTCCGGAAGAGACCCACTGCTCCGCGACCACCACCAGGGCGTTGCCCACCACCAGCAGCGAACCCACCCGCAGGGCGGCGAACCACTGCACGCCCGAGGGCCGCGGCGCCCCGCGCAGGCGCAGGAGCAAGTAGAAGATCCCGCCGGCGCAGACGAAGCGCAGGCCGGACATCATCAGGGGCGGGAATCCGGGGAGCGCCCACCGGATGGCGAGGAAGGTGGAGCCCCAGATGAAATAGAGGGCCAGCATCGAACCCAGGATGCGGCCGCGGTGCGAGGCGGGTGCGTTCACCCGCCGTGGGTAACACGGGCGCCGGGACGGCGCATCGCGGATCTTGCGCCCGAATCCGCCCGGCTGGCGGGGCGTCTACCTACTCTTCGATCGACTGCTGCGCGCGCGCCGCCTCGATGAGCAGGTCGACCAGCTTGTCGGCCAGCTGCTTCGATCCCGGCAGGGCCTCGTAGTAGGTCCTGCGCACGGCCGCCTCGCGCTTGGGATCCAGCACCGCGCGCCCCGTCTGCCGCTTCGAGTCCCCGATCACGCGGGCCACGTCCAGGCGCCGCTTCACCAGCTCGGCGAGATCGTGATCGATCGCGTCCACCCAGGCGCGCAGCTGCGCCAGTGGAAGGTGGGCGTTGGGGTCCAACGCGAGCGCGCGGGCCAGCTCGGCGAAGCGGGCCGGGACCAGGGCCTGCTCGTTGTCGCTCAGCGCGCGGGCCGGATCGTCGTGCACCTCGACGATCAGCCCGTCCGCGCCCGCGGACCAGGCCGCGCGGGCCAGGCCTTCCACCAGGTCGGCCCGGCCGGCAGCGTGCGAGGGATCGACGACCAGCGGGAGGTGGGTGAGCGGCCGCACCGCGAGCATCCCGCCCAGGTCGAGCGTGTTGCGCGTGGAGGTCTCGAAAGTGCGGATGCCCCGCTCGCAGAGCATCACTCGCGCCTCGCCGCTCGCCATCACGTACTCGGCGGCGCCGAGCCATTCGTCGGTGGTGGCGCCTGCGCCGCGCTTGAGCAGCACCGGCCGGCCGGCACGACCCACCGCGCGCAGCAAGTCGAAATTCTGCATGTTGCGCGCGCCGATCTGCAGCACGTCGGCCTTCTGCGCCACCTGCTGCACCTGATCGACCGCCATCACTTCGGTGACGATGGGCAGCTTCACCTCGCGCCCCGCGGCCGCCAGCCATTCGAGCGCCTCGTAGCCGTACCCCTGGAAGGCGTACGGGTTGGTGCGCGGCTTGAACACGCCGCCGCGCAGCGCGGTCGCTCCGCATGCCGCGACTTCCTTCGCGATGCGCATCACCTGCTCGGGCGATTCCACCGAGCACGGGCCGGCGATCATCGCCCGGTGCCCGCCGCCCACCTTGAAGGGGCCCACCTCGACCACCGTGGCCGCCCGGCGGGCCGTGGCGTGCGGCAGCGATTTCACCGCCGGTGCGGTGCCCTCCTTGGGGGGCAAGCGGGATGCGTGGGGGGCCGGCTGGCCCAGTGAGACGACCTGGACGTCTCGGGCAGGAGCCAGCGCCTGCAGGCGCGCGGCGTCGGCCCCGAGCACCCACATGCGGACGGGATGCTCGGGCGTCCCTGCCAGCGGAAGCAGGGTAGCTCCGGTGAGCACGTCCAGCCGGTTGGTCGCGGTCATCGAGCTGGTGCGCAAGAACGCGAGAGGGACGCGGGCGCGGGCGTGGTCGGCCTGGCGCAGGTGGACGAAGCGGGTGTTGTTCTGGTCGCGGTCCGAGACGTCCTCGATGAGCACGTCCAGGCCGGACTTCTCCGCCGCGTGCCGCGAGCAGATCGCCGCGTCGGTGGACGCGTCGGCCGCGATGATCTTCGCGGCGCCGGCGGTGTCGTAGCAGACGACCGGCTCGATGCCCATCCCCGCCAGGCGCTGGGTGCACTGGCGCAGAGCCGCGGGGTGGGACCAGGCGCGCCGCACGTCGGCGAGGGGCGTGCCCTGCTTGGCCGACAGCGCGAGCCGCACCGGCACGCTGGTGAGCCTCGTCGCCACCAGGTCCAATCCCCGCAGCACGGCCGCGGCCAGCGGCTCCAGCGCCTCGGTGATCCCGCCCACGACGGCATTCTCCAAAGGGAACACCGCCTCGTCGATCGCGCCCTGCCCGAGCGCCTCGAGCACCTTCTCGAAGCTCGCGAACGGCACCGGAACGCCGCCGTGAGCGGCCGCCGCCACCTCGCCGAAGGCGCCCGGCTCACCCTGGTAGCCGACCTTCAGGTCGGCGGGTGCGTCGGCGTCGGTTTCCTCGGGTTGGCGGTCGGCGATCTCGCGCAGCACAGCAGTCTCCTCGAAAAGACCCACAGTACTCCAACCGCCGCCGGCGGGCTCGCCCTTCCCCACCCACGGCGGAAGGCGGCGGAGCAAGGGCGAGGATGATAGGCTCCACGTCCAATGCCCAAGTTGCCGCCGGACGACATGCCGCTCGCAGCGCCGCCCTGGCAGAGCGGCCTGTCCGCCGACCCGATGCTCGGCGTCTTCCGCAGGCACTTCCTTGCCCTGCGCGCGGCGCACGCGGAACAGGACCAGGAGGGTGTGCTGGTGGCGGCGGTCGACCGCACCGGCCTGTTCGACGCGCACGCGCACCTGCGGCTACCGAAGAGCGGGATCGCGCACCTCATCCTGGGACGACACGAGCGTTGCGATTTCGTGCTCTCTCGCGACCCGGACGTGTCGCTCCGCCACTTGCTGGTGCGGGCCACGCGCGGCCCCGGAAGGCACCTCCACCTCCGCGCCATCGACTTGCGCAGCCGCGTGGGCCTGCTCAGCGAGGACGGCCGGCGGTGCGAGGCGATCGCTTCGCAGGGACCGCTCTTCCTGCAAGTCGCGAGCTACGTGGTGTTCCTCCTGCCCACCGGTCCCCTGGTGCGGCCCTGGACCCGCGACCCGGACGAGACCTGGCGAGGGTTCTCTCCGCGCAGCCAGGAGATCCTTCCCCCGCCGCAGCCCCTCAAGTCGCGCGCGGCGCCCGGCGCGGACGCGCTCCGTCTGGCGACCATCACGCTGACCTCCAGCTCGCCCCAGGCGGGAGATCTGACCTCGACGCACGCGGTGTGGAGCGACCAGCTCGACCGAGGCATCCTGGTGGGCCGCGACGATCGCTGCAGCCACGGCGGCGTCGACGAGGGCAACCTCTCGCGCGTCCACCTGGTGCTCCTCAGCGTCGACGACGAAGTCTGGGCGATCGACACGGCGTCTACCAACGGCACTCGCGTGCAGGACGGTCCCCAGTTCCGCCAGCTGCTGCTCACCGGCGACACGCAGCTGGTGCTGGCCGACGCGCTGGCGCTGCGCTGGAGCCCGGCGGTGCTGTCGGTCCGGGCGTAGCGTTCCGTTTCGGTTTCACTACGGCTGTAGTGCCGGATCCCACTCACCCCTACAACGTATTCAGTAATAAAAACAAGCTGTTATAAGTGTACCAGTGTGCTCTTATACCAATACATTGACAGTCCTCTGGATCATCGGAACCTCTTGAAGCCTCTCAGCGTTTGGAGACCCAAGCGTGGGCAAGAAAAGGTGGCTGTGGATCGCGCCCAGCGCCGCGATCGCAGCGCTGGTGGCGGCCCCTCGCATCGCCCAAGCGTTCAGGCAGTGGGAGTACGCGCAGCGGCAGGCCGCCCTGCAGCAAGCTCGCGCCGCGGTCGCGGCGGGCGCCGACGGCTTGCCCGACATCACCGCGCTTCTCGACCCCAGCGCGAGCGCATCGGACCCCGACTCCCTGGACAATGCCTCGATCCGCGCGCTGGCCATGGCCGCGGAGATCGGCCCGCGCACGCCGGAGACGCAGCAGATGCTGCTGCAGATCGCCGCCCAGCAGACGGCGATCTGGGCCGATCCCACCGCCGTCCCCGCCGGCGTTTCCAGCCGCGGGACCCGGACGTGGAGGAGCATCGGTCCACAGGCGGCGCGGACCCAGTTCAACGGCATCTACTACAAGGCGATGGACTCGGGCCGGCCGACCGACATCGCCCTGCACCCGACCGATCCGAACACCGTCTTCGTCGCCACTTCCGGCGGCGGGCTCTGGTATGCGCCGAATCTCAACTCCAGCTATCCGACCTGGACTCCGCTGACGGACAACCTCGGCTCGCTCGCCATCGGCGCTTTCGCCATCGACAAGAACGTGGCGGCCAACGGAAGCCTGACCATCTGGCTGGGGCTGGGCGACGCTTTCGATCAGCAGAGCGGCGTGGTGGTGAAAGGCACCTGGACGCCGAACCCGGCGACCGGCATCGCCACGGCCACCTGGGGCGCCCCGATCGCGCTTTCGACTGCGAGCCACCCCGCCGACGGAAGGCCCTCGGCCGCCCTGAACGTGCGCGACCTGGCGATCGATCCGCTGAACTCGAGCCACATCCTGGTCGCCACGAACGACGGCTTCTATCAGTCGTTCGACGGCGCGACGTTCACGCTGACGGACCTTCCCGACGCCGCCGCCGTCGGCGCCACGCGCGAGAGCACCTGGCAGATCGTCTACCTGGGCAGCGCCACCCCAGGCGTGTCGCAGTGGCTGGTGAGCGGCGTCTATGCTTGCCCGTTCCTGACCGGGATGTCCGTCCCGCCCAGCCCGCCGACGCCGCAACTGGGAGCGGTCACCTGTCCCGGAGATGCGAACGCGGCGCACTACAACAAGGGCGACTTCTGGAAGAGCACCGATTCGGGCGCGACCTGGACGTCGATCCGCCAGAGCGGCGGGCTGCCGGCGACGGTCACGGCGAGCACCGCCAACGACGTCGGCCGCATCGAGATGGCCGGCGTGGCGGCCGCCAACCCGGCCACGACGGTCCTCTACGCCCAGGCCGCAACTGCCCAGGAGATCTCCATCCCCTCCATCCCGCCATGCGTCCCGGTCACCGGCACTGGCGGGACCACCTGCACCATCGTGGCCGCCACCGCATGGCACTTGAAGAGCGTCGACGGCGGCAGCACCTGGTCCACGATCGCGACCGGGCTCCGCTATCCGAGCGCGGCTCCTCCCATCACTCCCACCGCGGTGACGAACCCGAGCACGCTCTCTCCGGACTCGACCACGACGCTGGGCGGCCAGGGCTGCACCACGATGAACCTGGGTCACCTGCAGAGTTGGTACAACCTGGCCGTCGCCGTCGATCCGGGGGACCCCAATCGGGCCATCTTCGGCGGCGACCTCTGCAGCGCCATCACCAAGGACGGCGGGGCCACCTTCTCGATCGCGTCCAACTGGCTGCCGCAGAGCGGCCTCGGCTTCACCCAGTTCGGCTTCCTGCCGTATGTGCACGCCGACTGGCACACGGCCCTCGCCGCTCGCATCGCCGGCCAGGCGGTGATCCTGGCCGGCACGGACGGCGGGTTCTTCGTGGCGCGCGACCTCTGGGACGTGACCAGCCCCGAGCTGAGCTCGTGGCAGCAGCCGAACGTCGGCCTGACCACGCACCTCTTCTACGGCATCGGCAGCGGCGACCCGACGCTGGGCAATCCCAACCTCGTCTTCGGCGGCACGCAGGACAACGGAACGCGGTGGCGGCTGGTGCAGGACGACAACTTCATCCAGGAGTTCAATTCGGGGAATTGGGACCAGATCCTGGGCGGCGACGGTCTGGGCGCGGGGACGACCAGCGACACCATCGGGCAGAACGCGGTGTACTGGATCTCGGTGAACGGCTCGCGCCGGTTCTGCCGCCCGCGCTCGCACGACTGCAGCCAGGCCACCCGGATCGAGAACGGCGTGGAGACCGCGAACTGGATCAGCCCGGGCGTGGTCGGCGGAGGCGATCCGTTCCTCATCCGCTATACGCCGGTCGGTGACGATACGAGCGGCATGCTCTCGGCCAGCAACCTCTTCCCGCTCCTCTGGTTCGTCAACCAGTTCGACCAGGCCTCGATCTCGATCCGTTCGCTCGGCTCGACGGCGAGCCTCAACATCGACTTGATCGTCGCCACGCGGAACACCCGCGGGATGGGGCTGCGCGCCTCGCCCTACCGGTACACGCTCGACACGCTGACCAACACCCGCCTCTACGGCGGAGTCCTCACCAGCGGCAGCACGGCGATGGGCTCGTACATCATCATCGATCACGGGCCGGCTCCCGCGCCGGCGCCGGTCATGGTGGTCAGCACGAACAGCGTCCACTTCGGTCCCTCGTCGTTCTTCCTGGGTACGGGCGTCGGCACGGGGACCATCTGGATCGGCAACGGCAGCGACATCGCCATGCCGCAGAACCCGGCAAGCCTGGGCGGCACGGACTCCAAGCAGACCTGGCTGGTGGCGAGCAATGCGGTCTTGTCGAACCCGGTGAACTGCGCGAATCCCGCCGCCGCGAGCTGCGATCCCGCGGTGATCATCCCGGCCTCGATCGGCCACCTGTACAAGACGACCGACCGCGGCGCGACCTGGACTCCGTTCCACGGTAACGGGACGGGATTCGACCTGCCCAACATCCCCGTCTACGTCATCAAGTACGACCCGACCGATACGACCGACCAGACCATCTGGCTGGGCACCGAGCTCGGCGTCTACCGCACCACCGACGGCGGCAACACCTGGGCGCCCTACGGGCTGGGCCTGCCGCTGGTGCGCGTCACGGACATCCAGATCTCGAACAACGGCAGCCTGGTGCGCGTCTCCACCTACGGGCGCGGCGTCTGGGAGATCTATCCGAACAGCGAGCCCGCGGTGGCCTCCGGGAGCGGTGACTTCAACCGCACCAAGGTCATCGACTTCTTCAGCCTGGCGTCGCTCGCGGCGCGGATGGGCGCGGATCCCGACGCCACCACGAACCTCGTCTACGATTCGAGCCTCGACCTGAACACCGCGATCCCGACGGGGAAGACGAAGACCACCATCGACGAGACCGACCTCAGCGCCCTGGTGGCCAAGTTCGGGAGCAACCTGCCGTGAAAAGGCTGGTTGCCACGGCCGCGGTCCTGGTCGCCGCCGGCTGCAGCGGGGACTTGAGCCCGCACATCCAGCTCTTCGCGGGTTCGCCGAGCGCCATCGCCCTGGCGCAGTCGACGCAGCTGGTCTTCACTGTCGACTTTGCCACCTCGATCAGCATCGACCAGGGAGTGGGAGACGTAACCGGGATGACCTCCGTGACCGTCACTCCCACCGCGACTACCTCCTATACCTTGACGGCGAGCAGGTCCGAATGGGGCCACGTCGTGCGGAGCACCGCGACCGCCACCGTGACCGTGGGGCACGGCGCTGCCAGCCGGATCACGGTGCAAGGCATGTCCGCCCAGGTGGTCAGCGAGACACCGGTCGCCGTCACGATCACGGTGAGGGATTCGTTTGGAAATCCGGTCACCGACTATGCAGGGACGGTCCACGTGGTGAACACGGATCCCGCGGTGCCGCCCATCGCCGACATCCCGTTCACTCCGGCGATGCTCGGAACGGCGCAGATCTCGGCCGTGTTCTTCACCCAGGGGGACCAGTCGCTGATCGTGAGCGACACCGTGAACGCGTCGCTGGGCGGCAGCGCGGCCACGAACGTGAAGCACGCTCCCGCGTTCGCGTATTCGCTCTCGCCGCTGCCCTCCGGGGCGATCGCGGGCGAGCCGCTCCCCCTGACGATCACGGTCACGGATCGGCACGGGAACACGGTGACGGACTACGCCGGCACCGCGCACTTCTCTTCCACCGACCCGACGGATCTCCTGCCTCCCGACGGTGGATTCACCGCCGGCGTCCGGATGGCGGCCGTCGCGTTCGTCAGTGCGGGAGCGCACGCGGCGACCGTGACCGAAGTGGCGGGCGTCCTCAGCGCCAGCACCAGCTCGGTCGCCGTGGTGTCCGGGGACGCGGTGCAGCTCTTGCTCTCGGGAGCCTCGGCTACCGCCGGCGCAGCCACCTCGACGACCGTCACGGCGAAGGACACGTTCGCGAACACGGTCACGTCCTACACGGGAACGGTGGCATTCGCCTCCAGCGACGGCCAGGCGGTCCTGCCTGCCAGCTACAGCTTCGGGGCGGCCGACGCGGGCCGGCATGCGTTCCCGGTCACGCTCAAGACTGCGGGCGGACAGACCGTCACCGCGACCGATGCGGCAAGCTCCCTGACCGGGATCGGTGCGTTCTCCGTCGCGCCGGGCGCGGCGACGGTCTGCGCGGTCAGCGGTCTTCCCGCGAGCGCGGCGGCGGGGGCACAGCTCGGGCTCCGCGTCACCGTGCAGGATGCCTTCGGGAACATCGCCACCGGGTACACGGGGACGATGGCGCTGTCCTCGTCGGATCCGGCTGCCCAGCTCTCCGCCGGGGCCCCGTTCACCTCGACCGACGCGGGCTCGCGGGTGTTCAGCGCCCAGCTGCGCACGGCCGGTTCGCAGAGCGTCATCGCCACCGATCCGGTCAGCTCGATCTCCTGCCAGGGCCTGGTGAACGTCGTCCCCGGCACGGCGCTGTTCGCCGTCAGGTTTCCGGGCGGGCCGGATGCCTGGGCGGGGACGGCCGTCAGCGCGACCGTGGCGGCGCAGGACGGCTTCGGCAACCCCATCACGACCTTCGCCGGAACCATCGCCTTCACCACCTCCGACGCCGCCGCGACGCCCAACCCGCTCCCCAACGTGGTCTTGAACGGGACCGAAGGAGGCACCGCGACGGTGCCGATCAATTTCAACACGGTCGGAACACAAAGCTTGACCGCGACCCAGGTCGGCAGCCCCGCGACGACCGGCACCGGATTGCAGGCGGTGCACGGGCTCGTCTACACCGCCCCGCCGGCGGGCGGAAAGGTGCGGCTGGTCGCGAACGCGACCTCCAACGCCAGCTTCGTGCAGCTGGACCTGATCTCGAACGCGACGCTGGTGACGTCCCGTTCGCCCACCGAGGAAGCGAGCATCGCCAATTGCGCGCCGACGGCCTGCTCGCGCCGGAACGGCGCCTTCGCCGCCGGCATGAACCTTCCGCTCGACGTCACCAAGGTCTCGGCGGACCTCACGTTGATCAGCACCACCCCGCCCGCGGGCAGCTTCGCCGTGCTGGTCCTGGGTCCGGTCCCGCAGGCGGTGGGCGCGCTGATCAACACGGCCACTGGCGTGCTCTACGGCGGCGTCAGCCAGAAACGCGCCGAGGTCTCCGGCGCGACCACCACGCTGCGCGGCGACGCCAACGTTTCGCCGTTCCCCGGCATCGCGGGCTCGGGTGGGTTCTACTACTCGCTCCGCCTGCGGCTCATCCCCGGCGCGGCGGCCGGAACCGTCTTCGACGGCGCGAGCCTGCCGGCGAAGTTCCGCGCCGCTGTCCGCGACCGATCGGGCAGCGACGTCTTCTCCAATCCCGACTTCGCCATCGGGAAGCTGGAGGTCAGGTAGCCGCCTGCCGCCCGCGTGGCGGCGACGCCTCCCCGTGCCGATCTTCCGGTGCGGAGGCGTGACATGGCGGGCAAGCGCACGAACGGCGGCAGGCGCATCGGCTATGCGGTTGCAGGGCTCGGGCACATCGCCCAGACGGCGGTGCTGCCCGCCTTCAAGAACGCGAGGAGCTCGCGGCTCGTCGCCTTGCTCTCGGACGACGAGGAGAAGCGGGAGAAGCTGGCCCGCAAGTACCGGTGCGATGCGTATTCCTACGAGGAGTACGAGGAATGCCTCGGCCGCGACGACGTCGACGCGGTGTACATCGCGCTGCCCAACGCGATGCATGCCGAGTACACGGTGCGCGCCGCGCAGGCCGGCGTGCACGTGCTCTGCGAGAAGCCGATGGCCACCAGCGAGGCGGACTGCCGCCGCATGATCGTCGCCTGCGACGACGCCGGCGTGAGGCTGATGATCGCCTACCGGCTGCACTTCGAGCCGGCCAATCTCGAGGCGGTGAAGATCGTCACCTCCGGCCGGCTCGGCGACGCCAGGTTCTTCAGCTCCGACCTTTCCTACCAGGTGAAGCGGGACAACATCCGCACCCGGGCGGAGACCGGCGGGGGCGTCCTTTGGGACATCGGGATCTATTGCCTCAACGCGGCCCGCTACCTCTTCCGCGCCGAGCCGGTGGAGGTGACGGGTTTTGCCGCGGAGGACGCGGACGGGCGCTTCGAGCCCGGCGTAGAGCCCGCGATGAGCTGCCTGTTGCGCTTCGGCGATCGGCAGCTCGCCACCTTCAACGTGAGCTTCGAGGCGGCACCCACCGCAACCTACCGGCTGGTGGGCACCCGCGGCGACCTGTGCCTCGACCAGGCGTACGAGTACCAGGGCGAGCGGGTGCTCGAGGTCACCATCGACGATCGATCGCGCACCCGGACCTTCCCCAAGAGCGACCAGTTCGGGCCGGAGCTGGTCTACTTCTCGGAATGCATCCTGCGCGACGCCGAACCGGAGCCGAACGGCGAGGAGGGCCTGGCCGACGTGCGCGTCCTCGAGGCCCTCCTGCGCTCCGCGCAGGACGGACACCCAGTGCGGCTGCCGCCCTTCAAGCGCCGGGCGCGACCGACTCCGCAGATGCGCCAGCGGCTGCCCCCTGTGCGCGAGCCCGAGCCGGTGGGCGCGGACTCGCCGGTCGCCGAGTAGCGTTTCTCTCAGGGCAGCTCGGGCGCCTTGGCGAAGGTCGGGGTGCCGGTCAGGGACTCGAGGAACGCCTGCAGCGCCTTGCGGTCCTTCGCCGAGAGCCGATTCGGCTTGAGCTTCTCGTCCCGATTCGGGTTCTTGATCCCACCCCTGAGCATGAAGTCGATGGCCTCGGACAGGGAGGCGACCCCGCCGTCGTGGAAATAGGGGGCGGTCTTGGCGATGTCCCGCAGGGTGGGCGTCTTGAACTTGCCGTCGTCCTTCTGGTCCTTGGTAGCGTCCATGCGGCCGTGGTCGCGGTCCCCCTCCGGCTTGTCGTAGCCCACGCCCACGTTGTGGAACTCGGAGTCGGTATAGAGCGGCGGGACGTGGCAGAGCGTGCAGCGCGCGTTCTGGAAGACGCGGTAGCCGCGTCGCACCTCCATCGAGACCGCGTCGCCCTCGCCCTGCTCGAACCTGTCCCAGGGAGCGTTGCCCGTCTTCAGGGCGCGGAGGAACGACGCCAGCGCCATCGGCACGTTCTTGCCGGTCGCGTCCTCCTTGAAGGCGCGCTGGAACTGGGCCCGGTAGCCGATCACCGCGTTCAGCCTGGCGGCGGTCTCGTCGGGGTCGGCGCCAAGTTGCCCCTTCAAGGCCGCGCTGGAGACCGCCTCCATGGTGGGCGCCCGGCCGTCCCAGTAGAACGAACGGTAGTAGGCGACGTTCTCCATGGTCGGCGCATTGCGCTTGTTCAAGGCGCCTCCGACTTTCGGGTCGACCGCCTTGCCGCTGGTCCACGCCAGCTCCGGGTGGTGGCAGCTCTCGCAGGACATCGAGCCGTCCTTGGATAGCCGCTTGTCGAAGAAGAGCTGGTAGCCGAGCCAGACCTTCTCCGGCGTGGTCGGGTTGTCGCGCGACTCCTCGACGGCGGCCAGGAAGATGGGCGTATCCGGGATGGGCGGCGCGGGCGGCAGCTTCTGCAGCGCTTCGGCGAGGTCCGCCGCGGCCTTGTCCGCCGCGGAGACCGCCGCCGCTACCGCACCGGCCGCGCTGCGGCCCGCTTCCGACGCGCCCTGCGCCACGCCCTGCCCGGCATCTGGAGCCTCGTTCGGCGCGCGCTCTCCGGCGTCGGTCGCTTGACCCGCTGCCTCCCGGGTCGCCTCCGGGACGGGCATCGGTTGGGCCTGGGAACACGCGGCAAGGAGCAGGGCGGCGGCGACGGTAGTGCGCATGACGGCCTCCCGGACGAATGGGGGGCCGCAACCTATCTCATTTCCATTCGACCTTCACGATGGTCAGCTCCGTCTCGCCCGCCGGCCGCCGGACCCGCACGGTGTCGCCCTCGCCCTTGCCCAGGAGCGCGCGCCCGAGCGGCGCCTGGTAGCTGATGCGGCCCGGACCGAGCTCCTCGTCAAGCTCGTCGCCTCCGACGATCTGATAGGTGATCCGACGACCGTCCTCGTCTTCCACGGTCACGGTCGCGCCGAAGAAAACGCGGGCGACGGGCGCGCGGGCGGCCGGGTCGACGACCTCGAACGACTCCAGCATCTTCTGCAACCGGTGGATCTGCGCGTCGATCTCGCGCAATTTTCGCTTGCCTAGCTTGTACTCATAATTCTCGCTGCGGTCGCCGTGCGCTGCGGCCACGGCGACTTCCTGCGTGACCCGGGGGCGCTGCTCGTACAACAGGACGCGGAACTGCTCGCGGAGCCGCTCGAATCCGGCCTTGGTGATGTACCGCTTTCCGGGCTGCGGACTCTTCATGCGCCTTCCTGTTGCCTCAAGCGGCGGAACGCGGCAACCTCGCACGACGGATGTCGACCGCGATTACCCAGGGTATCCGGATCACCGTCAAGAGCCGCTTCCTGCCCGAGCAGTCCGGTGCAGGCCGCTACGCCTTCGCGTACACGGTCCGGATCGAGAACCTGGGACAGACCGCCGCGCAGCTGAGGAGCCGCCACTGGATCATCACCGACGGCAACGGCAAGCGCGACGAGGTGCGCGGCGAGGGCGTGGTCGGGAACCAGCCCCTGCTCCGCCCCGGCGAGCAGTTCGAGTACACCAGCGGCGCGGTGCTGAAGACGCCGCACGGCTCCATGCACGGCACCTATCGCATGGTGGCGGAGGACGGACGGCATTTCGACGCCGAGATCGCGCCCTTCCCGCTCACGCAGCCAGGCACGGTGAATTAGGTTCACGTCTGGAGGAGAAATGGCCGTGCTGAGCGAGCGCCTCAAGAAGCTGACGGAGTCGCTGCGTCCGCTGCACCTGGCCCTCACCAAGGAGACCCAGGTGGCGTACGAGCGGGAGCACGGTCCCGTGCAGGGGCCGGGCGAGCTGCTCCAGCTGCTCATCCAGCACTCCGATTTCGCCTGGCTGCACCCTCTCTCCGAGCTGATGGCGTTCGCCGACGAGCTGCTCGACCCGCGCCGCGAAGTGCCGGTGGCTCCGGAGGAGGCGGCGGTGGTGCGCAACCAGGTGGAGCGCCTCCTCCTCACGGACGAGGCGTTCTCTCCGCGCTACCGCGACGTCCTCCAGCAGAGCCCCACGGCCGTCATGGCGCACTCCGCGGTGCGCGACGCGCTGAAGGGGCTGGCCGAAGCAGTGCGCTAGCGGAGCATCCGTCGTACGTCTCGATGCACGGCGATCGCTGACCGCACATCGCGCGACGATTATCGACAGCGTCCTACAGTTCCATGCCCGTAAGTATTGCGACCGTGTGAAATTTGCGCGCGCAAAATTGCGGGTCCGCGAATGCCGACGTCTAACATCGGCCATGGAGGACGCTTCCCTGTCCACGCGTTTGCTTTTCGTAACCGCGTTGCTGCTGGCGAGCTGCGGCGGTTCGGTCTCGTACGACGGGGTAGGTGTGTACGCTCATCATTAACCAACTGTAGTGAGATCAACCGATATGTATCATTTTGCAAAACGTTGGGGCAGCTCGTCCATGTTGCGGTCTACCGTTGTACTTGCGTCGTTGGTCGCGAGTGCCTGCGGCGGTGCTCGGCGCCTCACTGACCTGCCGGTCCCCGCGACGCTCCACATCCTCGTTTCGAAGCCGTCGCCGTACTTCTTCTGCGACGGTTCGGTGGACACGGGCGAGAACACGGCGCAGTTCACCTGCGCCAGCAGCTCGGGCACTTGGGACGTGACCGGGATCCTGGAGTACGAACGCTTTTCAGACCGCGCCCAGGTCCATATCCGCGCGCTGCCGGAGGATGTCAGCCACTACTCCGCGAGCGCGGGCTACCCGCTGGCGATCGACTTCGATCCGAGCGAGTCGGGCGTGGAATGGACCGGGTGGGCCGCCATCTATCCGCCCGACGAGGAATGGGGGCACATCGGTCTGACGGCCGTCGGCTGGGTCGAAGGAACGTCCGGACCGCCTGGTGTTGCCAAGCTGCAGGGCGGCGGACATGTGTATGATTTTCTGGAGTGATCCGCATCCGTAGCTGGGCACCCGATCGCGGCCACGGCGTGCTGTTTCATTGGTGGAGCATGCCGGGATCGAACCGGCGACCTCCGCAATGCCATTGCGTTCAAGGCGGGGCGTCGCGGGGCGTTCGGCGCCCCGCCGCGTCGCGCGTAAAGGCGCTGTTTCCGCGGCCTTCCCTCTGAAAACGGCTTCATGCTCGTCGTCGATCGCGGGGCGTTCAGCGCCCCGTGAAGTCCCAATTTCTTTTAGCCGGGCTTTAGCCAGAGCGTCGCTATAACTCGCGGCGCAAGGAGGCAGACGATGGGGAGCATCATCGATCGGAAGCGCAGCGCGAATGGGAAGGTGCGTCGGTACGTCGTCTACATGGAGCTGGACGGCCGGCAGAAGTGGTGGCCGACGCCGCACGGAACGACCCGGGCACAGGCGCGGGCGTACCTGGCGACGGCGGAGTCGAACGTCGCCTCGGGGCGCGTCGGCATCACGCCGAAGCCGAAGCCCGAGGAGGTCCGCGCGCGCCGCACCACCCTCGGCGAGATGGTCGACCTGTTCTGCAGCAAGTACACCAACCCGAAGTTGAAGGACCTCGAGCGCTACCGCGCCGAGGCGAAGGGATCGCTGGGCATGCACGTGAAGAAGCACCGCATCGCCGCCCTACCCGCGGTCGAGGTGACGACCCAGCTCCTCCGCGACTGGCGCGACGAACTGCTCGCCGAGCCCGAGGGCGCGGAAGACGCCCGCGGCCCGGCGCCCGAGACGGTGAAGCGCGTGCTCGCCCTCCTCTCCCGCCTGTACAACTGGGCGGCCGACAAGGGGCTCGTCGACTGCCGCAATCCAGTCAGCAAGGTCGAGAAGCCGGTGAACCACCAGGCCGACGACTTCGACTTCCTCTCGCAGGAGGAGGTGGCGAACCTGCTCTCCTGGGCGGCGCAGCGTCGGCCGGACGAGTACCCCTTGTACGCGACGGCCGCCTACACCGGCATGCGCTTCGGCGAGCTCGCCGGCCTGCGCTGGACCGACGTGGACTTTGAGATGAGCCGAATCCACGTGCGGCGCAGCTACCGGACGCTGCCCAAGAGCGGGAAGCAGCGGACGATCCCGATGAGCCCGCACCTCGCCCCCGTCCTGCGCGCTTGGAAGGAGCGGTGCCCCGCCACGGACGAGAACCTGGTCTTCCCGGCGCCCCTGTCCGCGGAGCGGGGGAAGCTCACCCGCGAGCAGGTGGTCGCCCTGCGGACCCGGGCGCTGGGCGGCGAGACGTGCGCCCAGCTCGCCCGCGCCTTCGGGGTGAGCTGGAACGCCGTGAAGAAGATCGTCAGCGGCCAGTCGTGGGACGGCAACGCGGAGCGCCCCAACCGCGGGATGCGGAGCAAGGACGGCGACAGCGGGTTCGACTCCGCGCTCCAGGCAGCTGGATCCCACCGGGTCAGGTTCCACGACCTCCGCCACACCTTCGCATCGCACTTCGTCATGGCCGGCGGGTCGATCGTCGCGCTCAAGGAGCTGCTCGGTCACCACGACATCAAGGTCACGCAGAAGTACGCGCATCTCGCGCCCCACCACCTCGCCGCCGAGGCCGCCCGCGTGAACTTCCAGCCCGCCACCAAGGAGCCGGGCAAGATCGTCAGCCTCGCCGAGCACGGCACGTAAGATACGCTGGAGTTCCGCAGCTGAGCTTCATTGGACGGCGAGACTCACGAGGGCTTCACGATGACCGAAATCACCGACAAGGAGATGCAAGAGACGCTCTCTCGCTCTGGCTATCTCCTCGAGGCACGCATCGACGACGTCCTCACCCAACATGGGTACGCGGTGGATGCAAACATAGGCTACCCGGATCCCGCTGAAGGCAAGACGCGCGAGCTGGACGCCCGCGCGATGAACGGGTCGATCCTGGTTAAGGACAGCGAGCCATTGCACCTGGTCTGGACAACTCTGCTGATTGAATGCTGGAACAACGCTCAACCGGTTGTCCTCCTCACCAAGGAGCGCCCCGTCCCCATGATTCAGGACGACGTGCCTTGTATAGGCGTCCCCCTGACCGTGGAGATGGACACCCTTCAGTCCTTCCTCAAGCTTCAGGACTTCCATCACTATTGTGACAGCCATGTCGCTACGCAATTCTGCTCGTTTCAGCAGAAGAAAGGCGACAAGAAGGGTGAGTGGATGGCGTCGCAAGAAGAGGCCCTGTGGTCGCCAATCAAGAAACTAGGAGACGCGCTCCAACACGACGCGCGCGAACTTGAATCGACGTGGTACTGGGGGGGCGATGAAGACGAACCCATTAACTTAACGCTCTACTACTGTGCGCTGGTCCTACAGGGTCGCCTCGTCGAGGTGGATGCTCGCAGTCCGAAGGCCACACCACGAGAAATTCGGCGCGGGCTTCTCCGCCGGAAGCTGTCGTGGCACGGATGGAATCAAAAGACTCAGGACTATTTCATCGACGTGGTGACTGAGAACGAGTTTCCTGCATACCTGGGTGTACTCGAACGAGAGCGCGCAGAATTCAAGCGCCGGGCTGTCGAAGCGCTGGCAGATCTGCAGCGTGAGGCGAACGCGGCTCGCGACGAAAAGAAGAGAAAGCCACGTCAGTGAAGTATCCGCGTGGTGGTTGTGAAGAGGCGACGTCTACTCCAGCAGCGGCTCCGGAAGCACGCCGCGCGCGTGCAGGCGCTCGACGTGCCCGGGGCGGGCGCCGTTGAGGAGCCTGATGACGGTGCCGGCGTCGGACCCCCGAGCTACAATTCACGTCGTCGTCCCACTACGCAGCCGAAAGGCTGCCCAGGAGCAGAGCAAATGGACGAAGTGGATGGACTGAACGACAAGCGAGGTGCTCTCTTGCGCGACCTGTCCGCCGCCAAGCAGGACTACATCAGAAGGTTCGCGGACGAGCTGAAGGGCTGGTACCTGCCGGAGGCGGAGCGGGTGATCGCGGCGAAGCACGAGGCGGCGATGCAGTCGGACCGGCTCTCGGACCTCAAGGTCGAGCTGCAGAAGAGGACCGAGAACGCGACGAACCTCGCGCACTCGTTCGCCGACAACCCGAAGTTCTGGCCCCACGAAACGGGCGCGAAGGACCCTGAGATCGACGTGAGGGCCCAGTTCTCGCCGCTGGCCATGATGACCGCGGCCGCGACGGGCGAGTTCGTGTTAACGATGCAGAAGTTCGGCCTGGACGCGAAGGGCGGCGTCGCGACCTTCTCAGCATCGAAGGACCTCGCCGAGCTGTACAACCGGTACGCCCAGGGCTACGGGCAGCTGAAGAAGATCGACCAGCAGATCGTAGACGCCCGCACCGCGCTTCAGAGGCAGGCCGCCGTCGAGAAGTGGCGCAAGGCCTGACCGGTCCCTGCCCGGTGAACGTCGCTCTCGCCATCACGGTCGCAGGCGCGGTCATATCGATTCTCGCCGCCATCTTCACTGCCGCCCAGGCCGCATTCGCCAAGCGGCAGGCCGTTGCGGCCGAGCAGCAGGCGGCGGCGGCGAAGGTGCAGGCCGACTTGGCGACAGCCCAGCTGGCGCAGCTGAAGCGCGCCGAGGATGAGGAGCAGGGACACCAGCGATGGCTCGATGCGGTGCTCGCCGAGTTGCGCAAGCCCGGTCGTGAATTGGTGCAGGTCGCTCCCGGCGATCATCTGCACGCTGAATGGGCAATCGCGCGCGGGTTCGTCGACCCGCTCTCTACATCGCTTGGTCAAGCCGTCATCCTGCCGGCGGTAGAACGGCGGATGATTCCCGGGTCTCCCGAGGCCAAGATAAGAGAGGCGCGCAAGGTGATTCTCACGACGTGCTCCGCCAACCCCGGGCAGTGGTCTGGATGGCAGCAGAGCGGCCCCTATGACGAGGAGTGGGTGACGAACTTGGCCGCGGTCGAGGAGCTCGCCCATGAAGGGCTGGTCGAGGCCGATGTAAGCGGGGACCGCTTCTCGTTCTCGGTGATGATCACCGCCAAGGGCAGCGCAGCTGCACGGCGCGGGGCGTTCTAGCACTTCGCTGCGACAGCGGAAAATCGCGCAGGGGAAGGATGCCCCAGCGGCGCGATTCCCCTGTCGTCCTGACCCATTAGAGCGCTAGCGCCGATCGCCGGCGCGGTCAACCGTCGGGAGTCGTGGCACTCCTGCGCTGACCCACGAATCCGTTGACGCTGTAGGGACTGGCCGCCGATTTGCGACCCACTTCCACGCAGACCGCCTGCACGGACAGCGCGGCTGCAGGAGACGGGTCATGGCGAAGCGGAACGGAAAGAAGAACGAGTCGAAGAAGTCCGAGAACAGCGCCCTCGGGTTCACGAGCACGACGCCCACCTCGGACGCGGATCGGCTGGCGAGGTTCAAGAAGTACCGCGAGCAGCTGAAGGGGCCGCGCGCCGCCGCGCCGGTCGTATCGCTCCGAGCCGAGGACGGTGGAGTGCGCGAGACGGTGATCGCGCCGCAGCAGCCCGCGGCAGGAGCGACGGAGAGCGCGGCCCCGGCCGGCGGCCCCGCCACCCCGCCCGCGTCGCCGCTGGTCGAGGCGCCGGCGATGGAGCTGGCCTCCACGGCCACCCCGGCCCCCGCGGCCGCGAAGGCGAAGAAGGCGCGGACCCCGAAGCCCAAGAAGGAGAAGGTCTCGACCGCCGGGAAGGTGCTTCCCTGCACCGGCTCGCCGCGGTGCCGCTGCCACCCGTCGAGAAAGTATTGCGCGAACAAGCCGCCCGCGGTGGAGACGCCCAAGGTGGAGGCGAAGCCGTGACCACCGCCGCGGCGTGCTCCGCGCTCTACATCCGCACGAGCACAGCCGACCAGGACGGGCAGGCGCAGCTGCACGCGCTGCGCCGCGCTGCCGAGGCCCGCGGGTGGAGCCCCCGCGAGTTCGTCGACATCGGGTTCAGCGGCGCGAAGGCGAGCAGGCCCGCGCTGGACGATCTGCGCCGGGCTGCCAGGGCGGGCGAGGTCCGCGCGGTGATGGTGGCGGGCCTCGATCGCCTGGGCAGGTCGCTGCGCGATCTGCTGCACCTGCTGGACGAGCTGACCGCCGCCGGCTGCATCGTCGTCTCTCTGAGAGAGGGCGTGGATCTCTCGACGCCAGCCGGTCGCCTGCAGGTTCAGATCCTCGGTGCCCTGGCGGAGTTCGAGCGGGAACTGATCCGCGAGCGCGTGCGCGCCGGCATGCAGGCAGCGAAGGCGGCGGGCACGCATTGCGGCCGCCCGTGGACCCCGACGTCGGTGATCACCGCCGCGCTCGAGCGCCTGACGGCCGGCGAAACCATTGCGGCAATCGCTCGCGCAACTGGAGTCAGTGCAACGACCATCAGAAGGGCGAAACGGAGGTAGGATGCGGCGCTCATAACCACGAGGCGCGCGTGGATGATGTCGTTGACGAGCTAGTGATCATCGAGCGGAGGTGCAGGACGGCAGCCGACCTCCTTCAGCAGGAAGTCGAGGACGTGCTGAAGGCCGTGATCACTGCAGCCAATGACGTTGGCAGATCGTGGTCAGGGTCACGGCTCGGCTACCAGGCCCGCGTGTACTACGACGGCTTCGAACTTCCGCCGCCAGATGCCGTATTCAGCATGGACTGGGGTTTCAACGATCTTGGCGAAACAAAGGGGGACTGGCGTGAGTACCGATTCGAGGAGGTCATTGACGCGATCCTCGCCCGGGCCGGGAACCCCGATCTAGAGAAGGTCAACAAATCATCGATGGATGCTCGGCGGGTGTTCAGCGACTGCAAGCAAGAATTGGTCGCGACCGTGGATGCCCTGCTGGCGAATGCGAAGGACACCGCGCTCGGCGAGTTGCGTGCCTCAGTCGCGAAGCTCAGTGCATTCATCAGCGAACAGGACTTCCTCGCATCCCGCAGGCCTGGCGGCCCCTTGATGTCTTCGGACATGCGCGCCCTTGGAGGCGGGCCGCAGACCCCCCCACACATCGCGATTGAATGCCGGGCAGAGTCGCTTTTCTCGCCACGGCAACGGCTGAACGAGTTGGAGAGCCTTGCCCGGCAGAGCCGACTCTACCTGCAGAAAAAGATGAAGCTGAAGGGAGCAAGCGTAGCGCGCACCGAAGGAACAGTGTTCATCGGGCATGGACGATCGAAGGCCTGGAAGGACCTCAAGGAGTTTCTGCAGGACCGGCTGCACCTGAGGCCAGATGAGTTCAATCTCCAATCCGCCGCCGGAATGGCCACCACCGAGCGGCTTCAGCAGATGCTCGACTCGGCCGTCTTCGCCTTTCTCGTAATGACGGCGGAAGACGAGCACGCAGATGAGACGATGCATGCTCGTGAGAACGTGATTCACGAGGCCGGACTGTTCCAAGGTTGCCTCGGATTCCGGAGAGCGATCGTCTTGCTAGAAGAAGGCTGTGCCGAGTTCTCCAACATCAAGGGACTTGGGCAGATCCGGTTCCCGACGGGCAACATCGGGGTAATCAGCGAGGAGATCCGGAAGGTGTTGGAGCGTGAAGGCCTTCTGCCGGGTGCGGCACACTGAACCGGAAGGCCGCCCGCTCCGAGCAATTGACAAAGTTTGATGTTGACGATAGATCCTTCGGGCATGGACAACCCGATCACCGCGAAGGCCGCTCTGCTCCAGGCCCTCATCAAGGGGCCGAGCTTCGGGCTCGACCTGATCGAGCGCGTGCGGCAGCAAACCGGCGGCCGCCTGTCGCTGAACAACGGGAGCGTCTACCCGGCGCTGCGGGCCCTGGAGCGCGAAGGCCTGGTCAAGTCCTACGAGGGCGAGACCACGCCGGAGCGCGGCGGGAGGCCGCGTCGCTACTACAAGATCACCGGCCAGGGGCAGAAGGCTGCGGTGCAGAACCGCCAAGCCGCCGGGGCGATCTTCGGGTTCCTCGCTCCGGCGGGGGCGTAGAATGACGCGACGACCCGAGAAGAAGCGGCTGCGGCTGGAGCCGCCTCACCCCTGGGACGCGGCGATCAGCGCGGTCGAGAAGATCGTTCAGCAGGACTTTCCCGAGGCGAGGGTCAGCTGGTTCAACGATGCCGGCGAGCCCACCCTACGGATAGACGGCGTCGAACGGCCTCGCTTCGATGCATTGGGCCAGTTCTTGTACCGGTACCGGAACGTAATCGTGCACGGCGCTTCGGGCTCCGGCAGTGCATCCCAGTTTGGGCTGATGACTCGGACGTGGTTCGTCGAACCCGGAGAGGAGGAGTTCGTCGACCGCGCGATCGCTCGGATGACCGCCCGGATAGCCGCGGAGAGCCGCGTCGCGAGGGGCTTCGACTTCATCGAGTTGCTCGTGCCCAAGCGGGTCGCCGCCGAGGAGATCGGCGACGCGATGGAGCTGATCGCGCGGTTGCTGCGGGAAGGTGGGCCAGCCTGGCAGATCTACTTGAAGGCGATCACCACGGCGTTCTTCGTGTTGCTGAACGGGGTGCGCGAGGTGACGAGCAGCCTGCTCGGCAAGAAGAACAAGGCGTAGCCCTCATTCCGAGGTCGCCGACGACGGGGTGTTGTATCCCGGCGCTGGAGCCAGCGGCACCACGTTGATCGCCTTCGGCCGCCGCTTCTTCCGCGACCATGTCGAGTCAGCCGGTATCACCGGCTTGCCCGGGTGCCCAGGTGATGGAGGAGGCGCTGCGCGCCGCGCGCCATCATCGCCGACTTCAACTCGGAGATCTGCCGTTGCATCCTGACCAAGCAGTCGAAAAGAGCCTCGCGCTCGCGGCGCAGATCGGCGCACTTGGGGCAGCTCCCCGCGGGATCATTCGCGAAGCTGGAGGTCCGCTCGCCCATCTCAGACCGGCGTGGAGATCCAAGGGTTGTCGGTGAGGCCGCGCTCCTTGAGCAGCGCCTTCAGCGCCTCAGGCGACAATCGGCGGGCGTCAAGCTGGCGACCCTCGTTCGCCGCCCTCGCCTTCGCCTGTGCCAATTTGCGTTCGCCGACCATCTCGCCGGCGCGGGGGTCGCGGTCCGGTTGCCGCGGTCCGGGGTCGGGCGGCCTCTCAGGCTTCCTGAAGCCTCCAGCCGGACCCAACGGAGCCAGGTTCCAGTCGGCGTTCGGACCGGTGTACTTCTCGACCCGCTTCGCAGCCTTCTCCACCGGGAGGTTGCGGCCGTTCACCGGGTTCTCGACCAGCTCCTTCATCTCCGCGGCCCGCTGCCGGGCCTGCTGAGCAAGGCTGGCGTCCACCGGTGGGTCTGACTTTCTCGCCGGCCCCTCCGTGGAGAGGTCCCGCACGCCCGGCACTTCTCCCGCGACGGACAATTTGAGGCCGCGCCTCGCCAGCTCCGCCTCGTAGTCGGCGCGGGACATCTTCATCCCATCCACCGGCTCGGGCCTGTTGTACGCGTCCGCGTAGCGAGCCTGCTCCTGTGCCGCGAGCTCGCGCTCCTCCTTCATGACCTGGCGCAGCCCGTCCACGAGGTCTCTCTTGGTGAGCCCGCCGCTGCGGAACTCGCGCTCGATGCGATCCCCGATCTCGTCCGGCGTGTAGCCCTGGCGCTTGAGCTGCAGCTCCCGTGCACGACGCCGCTCGCCGCGCATTGCCTTCATCAGTCCCTCGCTCATCGTCGTTCCTCCTGGCCGCCGTCAGCGGCGGCACAACCACTCAAGCCTTCCGGTCTGCACCACGCCCATGTCGCACTTGGAGCGCGCGAACAGCAGCGCGGCCAGCGAGTCTCCTGGATGATCGCCCGGCAGCCACTCCAGCACCTCGGTGACAAGCTGGCGCACCTCGGGGTGGATACGCTGCCCGTCGCCGGAGGGGATGACCCACCTGCCCAGCGACAGCTCGGAGGCGAGCAGCTCGGCCTGGAACAGGATGCTTTGCTCGCCGGTGCCGCCGGTGACGAAATGCTCAACGCGGACGCCGCGGGCAGATGGAAGACGCTTGATGAGGTCGGCCACGAATCTCTGCGCCTGCACGGCTTCGCAGGCGATCGTGTGCACCCTGTAGTTCTTGAGTACGTGATCGACGCGGCCGAGGATCCCGTCGATCTGGGCGCGGAAGCTTTCGAGGTGGACGAGCACGCGACGGCCGTCCGAGTGCGCCGCGACCACGGCGATCGCCGTCTTGGCGGCCTTCGGTCCAAGCGACATGGCCAGGTCGACGCCGGCGACGAAGCGGACCCCAGGCTCGCGCCGCGGAACGAAGCGCCACAGGTCGAGCCCGCGCCCCTTCTCCAGCGCCTCCGCGAGCCACGCCTCCTTAAAAACGCTCTCTTCGTCGGAGTGGGCGACGAGATGGAGCGCCCTGGGCGCGGAGAACGGCCCCAGCTGCATTTCCATCTCCTGGATCCGCGCCTCTCCCATCTGCTCCGGCCAGGTTGGCAGCAACGTCTGCGGGTCGCGGACCGGGGTCCGCAACGAGGCCCAGCCGGGCGACCGCGCCAAGGTCCTCAACGTGTCTGTGCGGTGCCAGGGAGTTCCAAGCACAACCACCTTCGCGCCCGGCGTGGTCCTGGTAAGCAAGTTGCCGGTTACCCATTGGAAGGTGGCCTCGCGCGTCGGCTGGGAAGTCGCGTCGCCGATGTCCTCGACGTCGTCCAGGATGAGGAGGTCGCTGCGGGCGCCGAGCAGCGCGCCCTGAACGCCGACGCACTGGACGCTGTGGTCTTTCTGGAACCCCGACCTCTCTATGACGAGCGCATCGTCGCGCCACACACCCGTGCCGGGGCGCAGGCCTGGGAACACGCGCCTGAGAGGAGCGCTCCTCTCGATGTAGAGTCGCGCCGCCCGGCCGATCTTGCTAGCCTGGCCCTGGGTGTGGGAGGCGATCACGCAGCGGACGTTGTTGTTGCGCCCCAAGCTGAAGAGCAAGAACGCCAAAGCCATCTGCGACTTCCCGCTGCCGGCGAACGACTCCCAGACGACGCGCGGCTCGCGCTGCACCAGCTCGACGAACTGCCGGTGGTGCTGTCCCAACCTGATACGGCCGGTGCCGCTGCCGAGCTCGTTTCTCAGGACGAACTGCGCGAACACGCCGAGGTCGCGCCTGGCGAGGTAGGCGACGCGGTCGGCTACCCGCGCGTGGGCCTGCGCGAGCGCAGGCGCTCTAGTTGGGGAGATGGCCATCGCCTTTGTCACCCGCGCCGGTGGCTGGAGGCAGAGCCTTCTGCGGCGCCTGCGCCTCATTCGCGACGCGCAGCCCCTCGACCAACAGCGCGGCGTCCGCGGCGGCGTCCTCACGGTTGAAGGTCTCCTCCTCCTGGATGTGCACGTTCACGTCCACCTGCCGGCGGGTGGGCGCTCCGACACGCTCGCGCTCGATCTCCAGGGCGGACTGCTCGACCTGCACCTTCGTGGCTTCGAACCTGCCGATCTTCCAGAGCACCCTCATGCACTCGTCGAGTTGCAGCGCCGACGGGTCCAGCTGCTCGATGCGCGGCCACAACCGGGTGAAGGCGTAGTTGCGGAGCTTCGCCGCCATGACGGACAGGTCCATGGCGGAGTTGCGCGCGTTGCGCGCGATCAACACCTCTTTGACGGCGACCTTCTCGCTGTCTTCTGCAGCAGCAGCGGCGGCCAGGTCTCTGTCGCGCTCGGCGAGGCTGATCTTCGCCAGCTGGCGGTCTCGCAGGACCTCGCTGATCGGCTTGCGCCGCAGGTCCGGCAACCCGCTCTTCAGCAAGTCGGCGACACGGTGGCGTTCAATGCCGGTCACCAGCGACGCCGCGCTGGCGGTGGCATCGGGGTGGTCCTGCATGTGCCTGTCGAGCTTGTCGTACTGATCGAGCATCTCGATCATCGTCAGCTTCTTCGGCATCGAGCCTTACTCGTCCCCAGGCTTGCCGCGGTAGCTGCGGAGGCCGGAGAGGTCGATTCCGGAGCCCGTCGTTGACTGCGTGTCGCGCTTCTCCGACATGGTCTGCTTCAACGGGTTCGGGGCGTAGTGGCCGAGGCACATCGACGCTGGAGTCCCGCACCTGGCGCACCATTCGATCCTGTCCGGCGTCGGCCTCGTGCCTTTGAAAATCGCGGGTCCGGAGCCGAACGTGTTCTCGCCGCGGCCACCCGCGCCGCCGTCGGGCAACCCGATGGCAGCTCGCGCCTTGCCGAGGCCAGACTGCGCCCTGCCGGAGCCCATCGCGGTGCCCGGTGCGCCCGGGCGCACGTCCTTGCCGCCGCGCATCCTGGGCGGACGCTGCGGCGCATTTCCTGGTGCTCGATCCTTCGCCATATCGACCTCCACTCCATCGTTCGCAAAACGGCGCGTCCTGGAAGTTTGACCGTGCCTCTCGGCCATCCAGGCGACGCCGGCCGGTCGGACCGAGGCGGGCACGCGACGACCGTGGCGAGCCCGCGCATCGAGCCGCGCCCGGCCTGAACGCGTCCAGTCGAGGACGTCCAGGCCGGGCACCCGGCGGATCGAAGTGTAAGGCCAACCCCGCCCTGCCCGGCACATTCCGTCCTCGTCAGGGCGCGGCGAGATCGCATCGCGTCGAGATGGGGATGGGGCACCAATGGTGGCCCGCCTCTACTTTGGGGGTGGGGGACCCTCCCTGGTCGCCCACAAGGAGTTCCTTCCGGCGCGGCGATCGCGGCACAGGCTGCGCCCGGAACGCCGCGTGTAGTTGCTGGAGGTCGAGCAGGACGAACGCTGGCGGCGATCGCGGGCGCGGGCGCGGACACCCTTGTGGCGCTCACCATGGTGGGCACCACCACGATGCCGGCGGGAGAGCGACGAACGCCGCGGGGGAATTTTCGCGGGCGGCGTCCGCCCGTCGGGACTGAGGTAGGAAACGAGGGGTCTGGGCGCCGGGCGCTCCTGGGCTCGGTCCAGTCGGATTGGCGAATCAGGACGGGTGGATGGGTCAGCAGTTGGGCTTGCGATCGCGCGCGTCGATCGTCCGCCGGGTGTCGCCAAAGGCTGGTGTCAGCCTGGCGCGACTCGAGGCGCTCTCCGGGCCGCGGAGCGCGTGGAAACCTTGGCGGTCTGTTTGACTCGCGGCGGCACCGCTCTTACAGCTACCCGGCGCGGCCCGCGGGCCGCTGGAGGTGATCTCGATGATGCCCGAAGCCGACCTGCTTACCGAGGCCGAGGTGCGGAAGCTGCTCCCGCCCTCCATCGGGTCGAGCGTGCTGCGGACGCTGATGCGGACGCGCGGGGTCCGGCTGAGCCCGCACAGGGTGATGCTCCACCGCAGGGATCTGCTCGACTGGCTGTCGGGCGCGGCGCCGCTGGGGCGGGTGAGCACCGTGAACACCGAGTCGCGCATGAACGCGGAGCACGTGAAGGGGATGAAGGAGCAGAAGCAGGGCTGATGAAGTACGGCCCCGGGCAGCGCCCTCACGCCGCCCGAGGCCAGCAGCCGGATCGGAGGTCCGGCCAAAATGCACGAGAAGAATAGCACGGCGATCGAGCGACGGCACCACGCCCTCGGCGCCACCGAAAGCCCACCATTCGCGACCACCGGAGCGTCCGCGCTTATAGGGAACGCGCGCGCGAGCGCGCGCACGCCCGCGTGTCTTGACCGAAGGAAGGTTCTTCATGCTTTACCGAAGAACCTTCCATTCGGATCTGCGGAGCGTAGCGGAGCAGCGCGGCCGGGCGCCTCCGCGGAGCGGATGGCGCGAGGCGTGTTGGCGCCCGAGGTGGAGAGGCTGCTCTCCGTCCCCGATCTCAATCTGCGCGCCTACTCGATCACGCTGACCGCGAGGCCTGAGCCGCTGGTCCAGCTGGTGGTCAAGACCGCGGTGCGGTTCATGCCCGCCGCCCTGCTGCGGGCGGGCGCGATCGCGCAGCTCCTCGCCCTCGACAAGAAGGGCCAGTGGCACCTGCACGGCCTGGTGCTGCTCCCCGCCTCCTCCGACCCGCAGAAGCTGGTCCGCATATGGAGGCACCTGTGGCCGAGGAGACACCGGCCCTCTCCCAAAGCCCAAGAGATCACCCCGCTGGACGGGCGCCGCGACGAGCTGATCGCCGTGCTCGCCCACCACCTCCGCGGTCCCCGCCGCGCCGGCCTCTCCGGTCCGAGCATTCCCGCCATGCCCGATCGCGCGTGGGCCTGCGGCGCGCTGCAGCCGGCGTAGGAGCGCGCGCAAGCGCTTGCCCGGGGCGAAACCCCAACCCCGCCTCCGCGCGCGGGCACGGGCCGCGCCCGGCGATCGAAGGGCCCACCATTCACGACCATCAAGGCGTGGTCGCTACCGGCCGGCACGTGCATGTGGTGCGGCGAACCCTTCCGCGAGGGGTCCAGGGTGGACAGGAAGACCCACGGGGCCTGCGGCAAACACCGCTCCAGGGTTCTGGCTCCGCTCGCGCGGCACGTCCGCGAGCGCGTCAAGGCCTTCGAAGCCCTTGCGATGCCGACCAGGTTGGCGGTCAAGGTCGCCGCCCGTATCACCGCGGCTGCGCCAAGGAACCGCGAGCGCCCTCCACACCGACTGGCGATCGCGTTGGCGGATCAGATGGCCCTCTGCGCCTGCGGGTCTCTGCTGGCCGCCCGGGCGGGGTCGAGGACGTGCGGGAGCAGGGCGTGCCGGCGCCGGCCGGCGAGGCGGTGGGCGGCGTACACCATCGGCGCGGCCGAGATGGAGAGCTGGGCGATGCGGCGGGCAGCATGACCAACGAGGAAACGATGGATGAGTTCGACGCGATGGTGAAGGACAACCCGGACGTCTTCTTCTTCCCCCTCGGCCGCGAGCTGCTCGCCGCCGACCGCGCCGAGGGGGAGCGGCGCGCCCTGGCCGAGCTCGGGAAGGAGCAGCTGAAGATGGCGCCCGTGCACGAGCAGCTCGCGGGGCTGCGGGCCACGCTCGAGGGCGAGCGCGAGAAACAGCGCCGTCTTCATCCGCCCCAGGGGTCGATCGACGCGGCGATCAGAGCGGCGGTGCGCGACGAGATCCGGGCAGAGGCCAGGTCCGCCCTCGCCGACCACCGAGCGCAGGAGCGAGAGCGCGAGGGCACCCGGCTGGTGCCGCTGGTCGAGCGCGCCGCCCAACTTCACATCTCAACAAAGGCGCTGCGGGCGCGGATCGAGCGCGGATCGGTGCCCGGCGCAACCAAAGTTGGAGGACGCTGGCATGTCCCCGTCGGAACGCTTTAGCCGGGCTTTAGCCAGACGCCCCGCGCGCAAAACGCGCCTCGGCCGCCGCCCGACGGAAGCTCTCAGTGTTGTGGGGATTAGGTTGGTGGAGCATGACGGGATCGAACCGTCGACCTCCGCAATGCCATTGCGGCGCTCTCCCAGCTGAGCTAATGCCCCAAGCCCTTCGAGCGAGCGGCCGGCCTGGGTCGCCCGCGCGGCGGAGCGATGTACCGTGAGGGGGGCCCCAAGTCAACGGAATCGCGGGTCGGACGGGTGAGGTGGCTCGAGCGGACATGTACGAGCTGTACAGATCGGTTCCGGGCCATCCCCCCCCGCCTCGCGTAAAGTACACTGAATAGCTTGTTCCGCAACAAGTCGAACGGTCACGCTGCCCGGAGACGCAGGGCAGGCCTGCGCCCCGAGAGCACCTGCTCATAGAGCGAGCCGGTCTTCTCGATCATCGCGTCCAGGGTCAGATCCGACTCGACGCGGGCGCGGCCGGCGGCCCCCAGGGCGGCGCGGCGCGCGGGGTCGCGCAGCAGCCCGATCAGCCGATCGGCGAGGACGGCGGGGCGGTGCGGCGGCACGAGGTGGCCGCTCGCGCCGGAGCCGGCCTCGGTAACCAGCTCGACGTTGCCGCCGACGGCGGTGGCCACCACCGGCAGCGAAGCGGCCATGTACTCGATCACCGCGTTGGAGAGCCCTTCCGCGCGTGAACAGAGACACCCGATGTGCGCTCGCTGGAGGATGGCCGGGACGTCCAGGCGGTGACCGAGCAGCACGACGTTGTCGCGCAGCCCGCGGGCGCGAATCTGCTGCTCCAGCACGGGGCGCATCGGCCCTTCGCCCGCGCACAAGACAAGCACGTCGGGCACCGACCGCCGGACGATCTCCATCGCCTCGATCAGGTCGAGGTGCCCCTTCACCGCGTACAGGTTGGCTGCGATTGCCACCGACGGGCGCCGCGAGCGGCCGTCTTCGCCGGGCTCGATCCCGGGCACCGCCGCGAGCAGCGGCCAGCGGCGCGCGCGATCGAACTCGTCGAGATCGATCCCGTTGTGCACCACCACCACCCGATCCGGGGGAATGCCCTCCTGCGCGAGGCACATGTTGCGCACCGCTTCGGCGTTCGTGTACACGGCGTCCGCCGTGCGCGAGGCGAGCGCCTCCAGAACGTGGTGCGCCCGCGAATACCAGTGGCCCAGGTCGAAGCGGCTGGCGATCACCTGCGCGCCGACCAGCCGCGAAGCGGGCACCGCCAGGAGGTTCGCGTAGAAGTCGTTGGCGTGCACCAGGCGCACACCTTCTCGCGCCATGAACGCTGCGAGCCGCAGGATTTGATGGCCGGTGTTCAGCTTGGCCAGGCTGCCGCGCAGCCCGAATTCCTCGATGGGGAGGCCCAGCTCCTCGATCGCGGCCAGGCTGGGTCCCTTCCGGTGGATGCAAGCCACCACCGGTCGAAACCCCGGGGGGTGCCTCCGGACGCGGGCCACGAATTGTCCCTCGGCGCCGCCGATGGCGAACTGGTTCACGATCTGCAGGACGGGCACCGGCTCCTTCACGCCACCCCCGGGAACTCTTGGAAAGCTGCGTCTCAGGCGGCCCGAAGGGGAGCTGCGGGGCTCCCGACAGGTTGCGCCTGGAAGAATTTGCGGCGCCCTCCATAGTGGTCGATGCACGACGCGAACGCGCACAGCGCGTACAGGAACCAGGACAGCGAGTATCCCGAGAACTGCTGGCAGACGAGGTACCCGGCGAGCGACGCGAACACCGCCCGCGATTCGTGCGCCATCTCGCCGTTCCGGGCCCGCCAAGCCGACCACAGCGCGCAGGCGATGAACCCCATCATCCCGAACAAGCCGATCAGGCCCAGCTGCCCCAGCACCTCCAGCTCGAGGTTGTGCGCGACGTAGGGATGCTCGACCGGATCGTCGATGGGCGCGTACTGCTTCCAGGCGGTGAGGAAGGCGGACTCGCCCACGCCCAGGAGCGGCCGCTCCTTGAAGATCCGCTCCGCGACCTGCCAGGCCTGCAGGCGGCCCTGCACCGAGACGTCCTCCTCGAAGGAACTGATGGTCTCGTTGCGCTGCCAGAAGGTGTGGGGCGCGAGCAGGAGCACGCCCGCTGCGGCCACCAGGGCGATGCCTCCGGCGATCGCCTTGCGCTTGGACATGAGCGCCCAGACCAGGACCGCGGTGGCGAGACCCAGCGAGCCGCCGCGCGAGTGCGTCGCGACGATCCCCATCAGCACCGCGGTGACACCGCCGGCGCCGATGATCCGCCGCCAAAGCCCCGGGCCGTGCGCGGCGAAGTAGAGCAGGAGCGGCACGGCCCCGACCAGCGCCATGCAGTCGTGGTTCGGATCGGCCATCACTCCCAGCCAGCGGCCGCGGAAGCCTTCCACCAGCAGCTCGTCGTGCCACCAGTTCCAGAACGTTCCCCAGCCCGGGACGATGGAGGCGGTGGCGTAGACCAGCATGGCGATCCGGATCCGCCGCGGCGTGGTGACCGTGTTCACCACCGCGACGAAGAAGAGGAAGTGCTTGGCCACTTCCAGCGCGCCGTCGACCGAGAGCGCGCGATCGATCGACCAGGTGGGCGAGAGCAGCGCAGCGCCGCAGTAGACCGCGAGCAGCGCTCCCCGCCATCCCAGCCAGAGCGGCTTGTTGGTCAGGAGGCGGTGCGCGGCGATGGCCGCGAGCGCGGTGACCGAGAGCACCAGCGCGAGCCGCAGCGGCTCGGTCACCGGGAACCACTGCGCGGGCGCCAGGTACAGCTGCGCCAGGAAGAGCACCGTCGCCGCGAACGCGAACTGGCCGACGCGCCGCGCCTGCCAGTCGCGGGCCGGCTGCGCGAGGTTCACGGGTTCCGAGACGCTCGTCTGCAACACGCCCCTCCGGGGGCCGCGCCGGCGGCCCTGCGCACCGCCGGAACATAAGCACGCGCCCCCGGGCGAGAAGCCGGCCGCCGGGGCTGTCGCCCAGCCGACAGCTACGGGCGGAGCAGGGCGAATGGCCTACCAGCTCACTGAGCGGGCGGGGCGAAATGCGGCGCCCTGGGTGTCGAGGAGCGACTCGGCACGGCGCCTCCCGCCGCCGGGGCGGCGGGCGACGGGACGCCTGCCTCCTCGGCCGCTCAGCGGGGCTACAGGCGCAGCGCAGCCCGTAGAGCGCGGATTTCTCCCGTAAAGCGTCGGCAGATGGCGATCCGCCGCATGTGCTCCTTGCAGAGGCGCGTGTGCGCGGACGTAGTCCGAGCGGGGACGTTTGCCCCCGTTCGCCCGACAGACGCACAGAAGACCCCCTACTGCAGGACACCGTGGAGGGAAGAGGCGGCACGTCCTCTTCGTTGGCCGACCGGAGCGAAAAGCACCCGCCGTTCCGGGAAGCAGCCAACCAAGGAGACGCAGCAATGAAGCTTTCCCAGATCGCCGCCGCCACAGTCGCCTTCCTCGCGGGCAGCGCTTCGGAAGCTGCCCAGGTCTGGACCGCCCCCGCCGCCGTGAAGATCCGGCCGCAGGCGCAGCCGCCGCAGACCGCGAACGCAACCGCCGCCATCGCGGCCGCCAAGAACGAGTTCGAGTCCTTCCACGTCGTGGTGACCGGTCCCGCGACGGGCGTGTCGATGAGCCTCGAAGGGCTCGGCGACGGGAAGGGCCACAGCATCAGCGGGCGCGACGTGACGCTCTACCGCGAAGCTCTGATCAACGTGCCGCAGCAGACCGGCGGCGACGGCGCGGCCGGTATCTGGCCGGACGCGCTGGTGCCGGACGTCGACCCGATCGCCGGCGAAAAGCGCAACGCGTTCCCCTTCGACGTGCCGGCGGGCGAGAGCCGCGCCGTGCTGGTCGACATCCACGTCCCCGCGGACGCGGCCCCCGGCGCCTACCAGGGAACGCTCAATGTGACCGGCGGCGCGACCGCGCAGGTTCCGGTGACGCTCACCGTGTGGGACTTCGCGGTGCCGTCCACCTCGACGCTGCGCAGCGCTTTCGGCATGACCTGGAACGGCCCCTGCATGGGGCACGGCGACGGGAGCTGCAGCAACTACGGCGCCGAGGAGCAGCTGCGCGCGCGCTACCTGCAGGCGGCGCTCGACAACCACATCAGCATCACCATCCCGGTGATCGGCGCGCCCATCCGCCAGGACGGCAGCGGCGACTGGAGCGACTTCGACACCTGGGCGGGCCCGTTCCTGGACGGCAGCGCCAACACGCGCCTCGTCGGAGCGAAGCTGTCGGCCGTGCAGATCGTGGGCGACGGGACGCAGACCGCCGTGGTGAAGGCCTGGTCCGATCACCTCAAGGCGAAGGGATGGACCAAGCCGCTCTTCAACTACATCTGCGACGAGCCGCCCATGACCTGCCAGTGGAACCAGATCCCCGGGCGGATCGCGAACTCGCGCGCGGGCGACCCGGCCCTCCCGACGCTGGTCACCACCACCACCGCGCAGGCCGCGCAGAACGGCGTCACCGGCATCGACCTGTTCGTCCCGGTGGTGAACGACATGGAGGACCGGCCGGGCACCCAGCGCGCGGGCTCGCAGCGCTCGAAGTACGGGCCGGTCGTCTGGTGGTACCAGAGCTGCATGAGCTTCGGCTGCTCGGGAGTGGGGCCGGGCTACGACTACACCGGCGGCTCGGGCTGGCCGACGTACGCCATCGACAGCGACGCGACCCGCAACCGCGCCATGGAGTGGATGAGCTTCAGCTACGACATCTCGGGCGAGCTGTACTACGAGACCACGCAGGCCTACTTCAGCGGCGATCCTTGGGTGAACGAGATCAACTTCGGCGGCGCCGGGGACGGCACCCTCTTCTACCCCGGCACCACCAACCGCATCGGCGGGCAGACGGAGATCCCCGTCGAGTCCTTCCGCATGAAGATGATCCGCGACGGCATGGAGGACTACGAGCTGCTCGCCCTGGCCAAGCAGCTCGGGCTGGGCGATCAGGCCAAGCAGATCGCCAAGGGCGTGTACCCGGTGACGTACCAGGCGACGACGAGTCCCGCGGCGCTCGATTCTGCCCGCGGGCAACTGGCGCAGATGATTCTCCACGCGATGGGCAAGGACGCGCCGCCCCAGCCACCCACCACGGGCGGGGGCGGCAACGTGTCCAACGGGGGCGTGGTCCCGCCGATCGAAACGGAGTCTACGCTCCCCGCGGGCGGCTGCTCCAGCTCGGGCCCGCAGAGCGCGTGGCTCCTGCTGTCGTTCGCGGGTCTACTGATGCTGCGCCGCCGCCGCAAAGCGTAGGAGGCTGTCTCCGCTTCCGGAGACAGCCTCGGGTCACGCTCCGCGTGTATAGCCGCAAACTCGCGCCTTTCGGCGCGAGAGCGGCTAGTTGCGGAAAGTGGGTCCACTGCCCACCCTCCAACACGGGAGGGTGTGCGTGGACGGCCAGCCATCGATCTTGAGGCGCGCGGGGCCGCTGATGATCGCGCGCCTCGCGATCGTCGTGGTGACGTTCGGCACCCCGTTGGTCCTGGCGCGGATCCTGGTGCCCGCGTCCTACGGGACCTTCAAGCTGGCCTGGCTGTGGTGCACGACGCTCGGCGTGATCCTGCCGATGGGCTTGACGCCGAGCCTCATCTACTTCGTGCCCCGCGAGCCCGAGCGCCGCCGCTACTTCATCGGGCACGCGCTGCTCGTGACCACCGTGCTGGGGATCTCCGCGGGCGCCTTGCTGTACGTGTTCGGCCCGCGCCTCGCGCTGGCGATGCACAAGCCCGAGCTGGCCGGGCAGATGCACTGGGTCGCGCTCTTCAGCGCGCTGTTCCTGTCCGGCAGCACGATGGATTCCATCCCCATGTCGCAGGGGCGCATCAAGCTCGCCGCGGTCCTGCGGTTCGGCTACGAGGCGACCCAGGCTTTGGGGATCGTCACCGGGGCGCTGCTCACGCGCTCGCTCACCGGCGCTCTGGCCGGCATCGTCGCCGGCACCGGCTTCCGCGCCGTGGCTTGCTGGGTGATGGTCCTCCACGATCACGGGCTGCACGTCTCGCGGGAGGACCTGAAGCGCCAGCTGGCCTATGCCCTCCCCTTCGGGCTGGCGTTCGCGATCATCGTCCCGCAGCAGCAGTTCCACCAGTACTTCGTCGCAGCAAGCGTCAGCGCTGCAGTCTTCGCCATCTACGCGGTGGGCTGCTTCCAGCTGCCCATCGTCGACATGCTCTACACGCCCGTCTCCGAGATCCTGCAGCTCGGGATCGCCGAGCACGATCGGGACGGCGACCGCGAAGGGCCCTTGCGGCTGTTCCGCGAGGCGGTTGGCCGGCTCGCCTTCGTGTTCATCCCCATGATGGCGCTCCTCTACGTCTGCGGGCCTACCCTCCTCACCTTCCTCTTCACCGAGCGCTACCGCGATTCGGTGCCGATCTTCCGGCTCGCCATCCTCGCCATCCCGCTGGCGGCCCTGCCGCTCGACGGCGCGATGCGGGCCCGGGCGCAGAACCGCTTCGTGCTGGGAGTGTCGGTGGTGAAGCTCGCCCTGACCGTGCCGCTGGTGGTGGCCGGCTTCCACGCCTTCGGATTGCGCGGCGCGATGGCCGGCTGGGTGGCGGCCGAGACGTCCACCCGAGCAATCCTGCTGCTCCGCGCCGGCCAGCTCCTGGGCGGGATGCGCCGGCTGCTGCCCTGGCGGACCCTCTTCCTGCAGTCGGTGGCGGCGGCGCTGGCGGCGCCGGTCGGCGCGATCGTCTTGCGCCTCGCGCATGGACCTTCGCTGCTGCGCCTGCTGCTCTGCGGCCTTGCGACCGGGCTTTCCTACCTGGCGGTGCTCCGCGCCACGGGCGAGCTGCCGCCGGTGCGCGAATGGATCCCGCGGAAGCGGACTGCGGTGCCCGCGCCCACTTCGCTCGCGGCGTAAGCCAAGCGCTCCGCTCAGGCCGCGCGCCGGCCGGCCGCCGCCGCAGGCAGGTGGCGTCGATACACCGCCATCAGGTTCTCGACGTAGCGATCGATGCCGTACACGCCGCGGACCCGCGCGCGCCCCGCTTCGCCGAGCTGGCGGGCGAGGACGTCATTGCGAAGCAGGCGATCGATCGCCGCCGCCAGCGCCGGCGCGTCGCGCTTGGGGACCACCAGCCCGGAGCCCTGCACGATCTCTGGCATCGCGCCGGACTCCGTCACCACCATGGGCCGTCCCGCGGACATCCCCTCGAGCACGGCCAGCCCGAAGGCCTCTTCGTACACGGAGGGAGAAACGACCACGGAAGACGCAGCGAGGATCTCCTCGACGTCTTGCCGCAGACCGAGGAAGTGGACGCGCTCCGCGATGCCCAGGCGCTGGCTGAGCGCCCGCCAGGGCCCGAGCCCCGGACCTTCGCCGACCAGCGCGAGATGCGCGTTCCGGCCGACCTGGGGAAGCGCGCGCACCAGCCACTCGACGCCCTTCTCGTCGTCGAGGCGGGACACGCAAGCGATCAGCGGGGCGTCTCCCAGGCGCAGCTCTTCGCGGACGCGGCGCCCGTCGGCCTTCTCGAACCGCGAAGGGTCGACTCCGTTCTCCACCACGCAAACCCGCCCGGGCGGAACGCGATGCGCCTCGCGCACCGTGCGGGCGACGAATGGAGACACGGCAAGGCGCTCGTCGAACAGCCGGTTCAAGAGAAGCGCGCGCAGGCGCTTGCCCGCGGCGCGCAGGGGACCCCCGCGGGCAAGGGAAAGGTGGTCGTGGATCAAGACGCGCGCGCCGGAGAGCCGTGCGGCCAGCACCAGCGGCGAGTACGGGTCGATGAAGTGGAAGTGCGCGATCCAGGGACGCTCGGCGCGCATCCAGGACCGCAGCTGGCGGGCGATGCGCCAGGAAGGGAGGGCGAAATCCAGGTGCCGCAGCCCCACCCCGGCGTCGCGCAGCGCATCGGCGGGAAACGGCGCCGGTGGCCGCGCGAAGACCATCGTGGTGGGAATCCGCTCTTCCCGCAGGCGCCGTGCGAGCGCGACCAGCTGCTGCTCCATGGACCCGCGCTTCTTCGCGTCGAGATGCAGGACGAGCCAGACGCCTCCCACTTGGATCCTTCCTCCCGTAAGGCAAGGTAGTTAGCCCGGCGTCCGGCGCAACGCACCGGGCAGACCGCCGAGCGAGCGGTGCCCGCCCGACCGCGCTAGAATCGGTCCGGGTTTCAAGGCATCTCAGGTGTCCCATGGCAGAGGCGAAAACCAAGGCTGAGCTGCTCAAGGTCGCCCGGACGCAAGTGCCGGAGGTGGCTCCGGCCGAGCTGGCCAAGGAGCTGCAGTCCCGGCGGCCGGCGCTGGTCGACGTGCGCGAGAAGCAGGAGACGGACCAGGGCATCCTGCCCGGCGCCAAGCTCGTGCCGCGCGGCTATCTGGAGCTCCGCATCGAGGAGACGCTTCCGGATCGCGACGCGGACGTGGTGCTCTATTGCGCCGGCGGGACCCGGAGCCTGCTCGCCGGAAGGACGCTGCAGGAGATGGGGTACCGGAAGGTGCGCAGCCTGCGAGGCGGCTACGGCGCGTGGAAGGACGGCGGGCTTCCGGTGGAAGTGCCGTTCCGGCTCACCGATGCGCAGCGCAACCGGTACAGCCGGCACTTGCTGATCCCCGAGGTGGGCGAGGCGGGCCAGGCGAAGCTCCTCAAGGCGAAGGTGCTCCTGATCGGCGCCGGGGGGCTGGGCTCGCCGGCTGGCCTGTACCTGGCGGCGGCGGGCGTGGGCCGGCTGGGCATCGTGGACGACGACGTGGTCGACGAGTCGAACCTCCAGCGGCAGGTGCTCCACGACACCGAGCGCATCGGGATGCCGAAGACGGAGTCGGCGCGCCAGACGATCCGCAAGCTCAACCCGGACGTGACCGTCGACGAGCACCGCGTCCGGTTGACCCGCGACAACGCGCTGGAGCTGTTCCGGCAGTACGACCTGATCATCGACGGGAGCGACAACTTCGGGACCCGGTACCTGGTGAACGACGCCTGCGTGCTCTTGGGCAAGCCCAACGTGCACGGCTCCATCTTCCGGTTCGACGGGCAGGCGACCACCTTCATTCCCGGCGGAGGGCGGCCCTGCTATCGCTGCCTGTTCCCCGAGCCTCCCCCGGCGGAGCTGGCCCCGTCCTGCCAGGAAGCCGGCGTGCTGGGGGTGTTGCCCGGCGTGATCGGGCTCATCCAAGCCGTCGAAGGCGTGAAGGTGATCCTCGGCCAGGGCGAGCCCTTGGTCGGCCGGCTGCTCCTGTACGACGCCCTCGAGCAGCGCTTCCGCGAGGTGAAGTACGCTCGGGACCGCGAGTGCCCTGCTTGCGGCGACCACCCGATGCGCGAGCTCCTTCCGGAGTACACCGAGGCGAGCTGCGCCGTCGCTCCCCGGCGCGCGTCGGCCTGAGCCGATGCCATGATATCCGCGCCGTGAAAAGCGCAGCGCCGCCCTATCGGCGGCGACTGGCCCAGAATTGCAGAATTCGGTAGCGTGCGCCTCCCCTTCCCCGGAGGCCATCCATGAAGTCCGCCCTGCTCGCGCTCGCGGTCCTGGCCGTTCCCCTCGCCGCTCCCGCCGCGCCGAAGATCCTCTCCCGCGACTACCACATCGATGCGGTAGACGCCGGCATCAAGCTGTTCGTCCGGGAGAAGATGGCGGAGGGAGCGAAGGCGACCGAGGACAACGTGGTGCTCTTCGTCCACGGCGCGACCTTCCCCTCCACGCCCGACTTCGACCTGCAGTTCAAGGACTACTCGTGGGCCGACTGGATGGTGAACCACGGGTACGTCGTCTACATGTTCGACAAGCGCAACTACGGGTTCTCCACCCGCGAGAAGGCGATGGACGAGCCGGCGGCGGCGAACAAGCCGGTCTCGCGCTCCTACCTGGTGATCCGCGACATCGGCGCGGTGGTGGACCACATCCGGGCCAAGAACAAGGTGGCCCGGGTGACGCTGATCGGCTGGTCCTGGGGCGCGATGACGGCGGGCTACTACACCTCGCTGTGGCCGGAGAAGGTGCACAAGCTGGTTCTCTACGCGCCGCTCTACGACAACCCGCTGCACACCAACCTGGGCGCGGGAAGCGGGCTGCAGAACAAGCGCGTCCCCTGGGAATTCAACCCCGCGATGGGCGCCTACCGCCTCGGGACCGGCGACGCGAACAACAAGCGCTGGGACGGCGAGATCCCGGTCCAGGACAAGAACCAGTACCGCGATCCGGCCGTGCAAGAGGCGTTCAACAACGCGGCGCTGGCGACCGATCCGACCAGCAACACGCGCAACCCGCCGGCGCTGCGCGCTCCCAACGGCGTCCTGGAGGACTCGTTCTACCAGGCCACCGGCCGGAGGCTGTGGAACGCCGCGAACATTACCGTGCCGACGCTGATCATCGCGGGCGAGGACGACACCTGGAGCTTCCCGCAGGATCGGGAAGGTCTACTGCGCGACCTGACCAACGCGCCGCAGAAGAAGCACGTGACCATCCCCCACGCGACGCACTTCATCCTCTTCGAGAAGCAGCGCTTCCTCTTCTTCGAGGAGATCGCGTCGTTCCTCAAAGGGGGCCAGACCGCCACCCGCTGAGGCTCAGCCGTAGGATTTTTCCTGCTTCTCCTGCTCTTCCTTGCACCGGATGCACATGGTGGTGACCGGGCGGGCCTCGAGGCGCTTCACGGAGATCTCCTCTTCGCAGATCTCGCACATCCCGAAGGTCCCGTTCTCGATGCGCGCCATGGCGTCGTCGATCTTCTTGAGGAGGAACTTCTCCCGGTCGCGCAGGCGGAAGACCATGCTCTGCGTGTACTCGGAGGAGGCGAGGTCGATCTCGTCGGGGAGGTCGTCGGTGTCGAACGCCGCCTCCTCGGTGAGGGTCTTGCGCGCCTGCTGCAGAAGGGCGCGCTTCTGCTCCTCGAGGAGCTTCTTGAAGCGCTTCAAGTCCTTCTGGTTCACCCTGCCGCCCCCTCGCCGCTGCGCCGCTTCCGAGCTGCTTGCCATCGCCGCCCCTGCCGCCGGGTCCCTCCCGGCCGAAAAAAGAGCCGGAAGTTTATGGACACGATAGAGTCGAGTCAAGCCGCGCATGGCTGATTCCAAGCTCGACCGCGAGTTCCTCCGGACCGTGCTCTCGCTGGCGGCGAAGGCGGAGGTGGACCGGCTGCTGCTGGTCTCCGACGTCCCCCTCTCCGCGGAGCACCTCCGGGGCCGGCCGCTGAAGAAGAAGCTCGTCTACGCGGTCACCGAGGAGCGCCTGGCGCAGGCCCTGCGGCGGCAGGGGTACGTGTGCGTGACCGTGCCACCTTACGACTACTCCCGGGTGGAGAAGGTGAAGGTCGCGCTGGTCTCGGCGATGACCGCCAACGTGCTGGTCGACGGAGAGAACGTCCTGTGCCTGACAGGACGAAGCGGCGCGCGCATGCCGGACACGCTCATCCGGCTGCAGATCGGCCGTGGCTTCGAGGAGAAGGCGGCCATCGACACCATCGGGCTCGGGGCGGAGTTCAATCCCCAGGTGGTCGAGGCGCTGGTCTCGCTGGCGATGGCCATCGGCCACGAGGGTTTCGAGGGATACCCCATCGGGACCATCTTCGTGCTGGGGGATTCGACGGCCGTGATGGAGCAGAGCAAGCAGCTCACCATCAACCCCTTCGGGGGGATCTCCGAGGCGGAGCGCAACGTGCTCGACCCCAACATCCGCGAGGCGCTGAAGAACTTCGCGGTGCTGGACGGGGCCTTCGTCATCCGCGAGGACGGGGTGGTCCTCGCCGCCGGCCGCTACCTGCAGGTTGGAGCTCCCGCCGCTGGCAAGGGCGTCGAGCTGCCGCTGGGGCTGGGCGCGCGCCACGCCGCCGCTTCGGCGATCACCGTGGAGACCCGGGCCATCTCCGTCAGCGTCTCCCAATCCTCCGGAACCGTCCGCGTCTTCAAGAACGGCGAACCCGTCTTGGAGCTCCAACAAGTCGCCCGCCGCAGCTGAGCTCTTTCGTTTCACGCAGAGGGCGCGGAGGAGCAAAGCGAGGGCGCGGAGGATCCTGTTGATCAACTGATCTCCTCCGCGCCCTCCCTTTTCCTCTGCGCTCTCCGCGTGAAACGCTCTAGTCCTTCCCATCGGCCGGACATGCTAGACAGCGGGCATGAGCAGGGCGGATAGGTTTCTCAAGGCGTGCAGGGGGGAGGAGCCGGATTGCACGCCGGTGTGGTTCATGAGGCAGGCGGGGAGGTACCTCCCCGAGTACAGGGCGGTGCGGGAGAAGGTTTCCTTCCTGACCCTGTGCAAGACCCCGGAGCTGGCGGCCGAGGTGACGCTGCAGCCGATCGACGTCCTCGGAGTCGATGCCGCCATCCTGTTCAGCGACATCCTGGTGGTGCCGGAGGCGATGGGCCTGCAGCTCGTCGTCGACGACGGCGGCCCGCAGTTCCCCGAGCCGTTGCGAGGCCCGGGCGATGCGCGGCGGCTCCACGTGCCCGACCCGGAGCGCGAGCTGCGCTACGTCCTCGACGCGGTCCGGCTGGTCCGCAAGCAGCTCGCCGGAAAGGTGCCGCTGATCGGCTTCTGCGGCGCGCCCTGGACGCTCGCGGCGTACATGATCGAGGGCCGCACCTCGCGCGGCTTCGAACGGGCCAAGGCAGCGCTCCTGGACGACGAGGCGTTCGCGCACCAGCTGCTCTCGCGCATCTCGGAGGCGCTCGCGCTGTACTTGCAGGCCCAGCTCGACGCCGGCGCCGACGCGCTGCAGATCTTCGATTCCTGGGCGGGTGCGTTGGCCCCCGCCGACTACGCGCGGCTGGGCGCGCCTTACGTCGCGCGGGTCGTGCAGCAGCTCCGGCGCGACCGCAAGCAGCCGGTCATCGTCTTCGGAGTCGAGACGGGCGAGCTCCTGGGCCAGCTCGCGGCCACGGGAGCGAACGTGGTCGGAGTCGACTGGCGGGTGCCGCTCGACGAGGCGCGCGCGCGAGTCGGGCCGGCGGTGGCGCTGCAGGGGAACCTCGACCCGGCCGCGCTGCTCCTCGCCGCGCCGGCGGTCGAGAAGCGCGTGCTGCGGGTGCTCGAGGAGGCGCGCCGCGCCGGGCCGGGAGGGCACATCTTCAATCTCGGCCACGGGATCCTACCTTCGACCCAGGTGGAGAACGCCAGGCTCGCGGTGGACGTGGTCCACCGGGGCTTGCCCGCCCGCTGATCGCGCGGCCGTCTCCCCTCCCGCACGCCCGCCCTGCCGCACTTCCACGGCCGCCGCCGAGCGCCCAGCTTTCCGGCGAACAACAAGGCCCCAGGAGGGACGACCATGACGTTGCAAGCCACGTTGCTCGCCGGCGCGATCGCGATCATTCCTGCGCTCGCCCGCGCCGACGATACGCAGAAGAACCAACCCAGCTCGATGGATCACAAGGCGATGGACCACGGGTCCAAGCAGCTCACCGACAGCCAGGTACTGATGAAGCTGCATCACATCAACGAGGAAGAGATCGAAGTCGGCCAGATCGCGCAGAAGAAGGGCAGCACGCGCGACGTGAAGGACTCCGGGGCCACCCTGGTGCGCGACCACACCAAGGCGGACCAGGACGTGAAGACGCTGGCCTCCAAGATGAACGTCGACCCGGAAGCGAAGAAGGCCGACGCCACGCACCAGGAGAAGCAGCAGGTCATGCAGAACAAGATCGACCAGCTGAAGAAGATGAGAGGCAAGGACTTCGACCGCGCCTTCGCCCAGATGATGGTCAACGGCCACCGCCAGGCCATCGAGATGGTGAAGGACGCGCGCGGCACGGTGCAGAACGCCGAGCTGAAATCGCTGCTCGACCGGCTGCTGCCCACCCTGCAGAAGCACGAGGACATGGCGAACGACATCCTCGACAAGGCGGGCAATACCGCGAGCGTCCGGTAAGGCAGCACCGGGCGCCTGCGCGCGCGGCAGGGTAGAACGGTAGCGTGACCGCGCTCCGTTCGCCCGCCGCCGCGCCGCTCACCGGGGTTCTCCTGCTCAACCTGGGCGGACCCGACTCGCTGGAGGCGGTCGAGCCGTTCCTGGTGAACCTCTTCAGCGATCCGTTCCTCATCCGCCTTCCCCTGCGCGGATGGCTCCGGCGGAAGTTCGCGCAGTGGGTGGCGCGCAAGCGCGCTCCCCACGTCCGGCAGCTGTATTCCGAGATCGGCGGCCGCAGCCCGATCGAGCCGATCACCCGCAAGCAGGGGGAGATGCTCCAGGCCGAGCTGGGACCCGGCTACCGCTGCTACGTCGCCTTCAGCGCCTGGACGCCCTACATCCGCGAGGCGGTCGAGCGCGCGCAGGCGGAGGGGTGCAACCGGCTCGTCGGGGTGTCGCTCTTCCCCCAGTGGTGCAGCGCCACCACCGGCTCGGTGCTGCACGATCTGCGGGCCGAAGCGGCCCGGCGCGGGCTGCCGGTGGTCGAGGTGGACCGCTACCCAGAGGACCCGACGTACCTGGACGCGCTGGCGAACACGGTCCAGGAGGGGCTTCGGCGCTTCGATCCGGCCGAGAGGGCGCAGGTGCACGTCCTCTTCAGCGCCCACGGGGTCCCGGTCAGCATCATCCGCAAAGGCGACCCGTACGAGCGCGAGGTGCGCGCCACCGTCCAGGGCGTGGTCGCGCGGCTGCCGCCCGGACAGCCCTGGTCGCTGTCGTGGCAGAGCAAGGTGGGACCGGTGAAGTGGCTGGAGCCGGCCACCGCCGAGCACCTGCCCGCCCTGGCCGCCGCCGGGGTCGCGAAGGTGCTGGTGGTCCCGGTCGCGTTCGTCTCCGATCACATCGAGACGCTGCACGAGCAGAGGATCCTGCTGCGGGGCATCGCCGAGCGGGCCGGGATCGCGCGCTACGAAGTGGCCAACGCGCTGAACGACTCCGCCCTGTACGCGCGTGCGCTGGCGGGACTGGTGCGCGTCGCCGAGGCGAGGGCCGGCTGATGGCCCACGGGGTCGTGGTGGTCGGCGCCGGGGCCGCGGGGATGAGCGCCGCCCTGGCGCTGCGGGAGCGAGGCCTGGCGCCTCTTCTGATCGAGGCGGAGGACCGCGCCGGCGGCAAGCTCGGCACCGAGTCGCGGCGCGGGTTCCTCCTGGAGCGGGCCGCGCTGGGGCTCCTCGATCGCACCGGCGAGCTGGCCGAGCTGTGCGGAAAGCTCGGGCTGGCACCCTCCCCTGCCAGCCCCGCGGCCTCGCTGCGCTTCCTGGAACGGGAGGGAAGCATCCATGCGTTGCCGCACGGCCTTCTGGGGGCGCTCGGGACGCGGCTGCTCAGCGCTCGGGAGAAGCTCGCGCTTCTGGGCGAGCCATTCCGGCGCCCCGCGCAGGAAGGCAGCACTGTCTCCGAGTTCTTCGCGCACCGACTGGGCCCGGGAGGCCGGTTCCTGGGGGACGCCCTCCAGACCGGCATCCACGCCGGGGACCCGGAGCGGCTCGAGCTGCGCACCGCCTTCCCCACTCTGGCCGCGCTGGCAGGGGCCGGACGGGGGAGCCTTCTCCGGGGCGCCCTCGCGAGTCGCAGAGGCAAGGCGAAAGGTCGGCCTGCGCGGCTGTCCTCGTTTCGCGGCGGCATGCAGGACCTGGTCGACGCCCTCTCGCGCCAGACGCTCCCCCAGCTGCGGGCGCGCCTGCGCGCGATCCGGCCGGCCGGAGCGGGATACCGGCTCCAGGTGGAGGCCGGCGGCACGGCGTCGGAGATCGACGCCGAACGGGTCATCCTCGCGGTGCCGGCGCCCCGCGCGGCGGAGGCGCTGGAGGGGCTGGACGTTCCGCTGGCCGCTCGCCTTCGCGAGCTCGAGGCGGCCGCGATCACCCTGGTCCACCTGGCTGTCCAGCCCGAGGACGTGGCGCCGCTGCACCGAGGATTCGGGCTCCTGCGGCCCGGCAGACCCGTGCTGGGCGCCCTGTTCCCGGCCGCGCTGTGGCCCGATCGGGCGCCGGACGGCCAGGCGCTCCTCACGGCGCTGGTCGGCGGCGCCCGCCACCCGCAAGCCGGGGCGCTTCCCGACGAGGCGCTGGTGCGGCTCGTGCGCGACGAGCTGCGCCTTCCCCGCCCGCCGGACCTTCTGCGGGTCGTGCGCTGGCCGCAAGCGATCCCGCAGTACCAGCCCGGCCACGGAGCGCGGATCGCCGAGATCGAGCGGCTCACTTCCGCCCATCCAGGGCTTGGGCTGACCGGTTCGTGGTATCGCGGCGTGGGCGTGCTCGACTGCCTGCGCGACGGACGTAAGGTCGCGGAAGAGTTGACCAAATAGCCATGTCACGCGCCGGTTGCCAACCGTGGTCCGCGCTTCATGCTAGGACAGCGGTCAAAGGCCATGGACCACCCCGCGCCCATACCGGCGCCCTCAAGTCCCCCGCCTCCGCCGCCCGAACCCGAGCCGCCGCTGCCGCCCACGCGGTGGCAGCGCTTCAAGCGGGCGCTCCTGGGCGGGCCGAAGGACGTCCAGGATCCCCTGCTCTTCCAACACATCTCGCTGGCGGCCTTCCTCGCCTGGGTGGGGCTGGGCGCCGACGGGCTGTCCTCCTCGTCCTACGGGCCGGAAGAGGCGTTCAAGGCGCTGGGCGAGCACCAGTACCTGGCCGTCTTCCTGGCCGCGCTCACCGCGCTGACCGTCCTCATCCTCGCCGCCTCGTACAGCAAGATCATCGAGCACTTCCCGTTCGGCGGCGGCGGGTACGTGGTGGCCACCAAGCTCCTGGGCCCGCGCTGGGGCGTGGTCAGCGGATCGGCGCTGCTCGTCGACTACATCCTGACCATCACCACTTCGATCGCATCGGGCGGCGACGCGGTCTTCTCCAGCCTTCCGGACAACTTCCACTTCCTCAAGCTGCCCACCGAAGTGGTGGTGATCGCCGCGCTCACGGTGATGAACCTGCGCGGCGTGAAGGAGTCGGTCACCACGCTGGTGCCGATCTTCCTCACCTTCGTGCTGACGCACGCCGTCGTCATCGTCGGGGGCGTCTTCTTCCACCTGGGCCGGGCGAGTGAAGTGGTCGAGCACGTGCGCACCGGCCTGAACCACGACCTGGGGACCCTGGGCACTTTCGCGGTCCTGGCGCTGTTCATGCGGGCCTATTCGCTGGGCGCAGGCACGTATACCGGCATCGAGGCGGTCTCCAACGGCCTGCAGATCATGCGCGAGCCGCGGGTCGCGACCGCCAAGCGGACGATGTTCTACATGGCCGTCTCGCTGGCCGTGACCGCGGCCGGAATCATCCTGGGCTACCTGCTGATCAACGTCTCCCCGGTGCCGGGCCAGACCATGAACGCGGTGCTGACCTCGAAGCTGGCGGGCTCGTGGAACGTCGCCGGATTGCACTTCGGAAAGTGGTTCGTGGTGATCACGCTCTTGTCCGAAGCGCTCCTGCTGTTCGTCGCGGCGCAGGCCGGCTTCATCGACGGCCCGCGGGTGATGGCGAACATGGCGCACGATTCCTGGCTGCCGCATCGGTTCACCGCGCTCAGCGACCGGCTCACCATGCAGAACGGCGTGCTCCTGATGGGCCTCACTTCGCTGGCCATGCTGGTCTACACCCAGGGCTCGGTGTCGGCGCTGGTGGTCCTGTACGCCATCAACGTGTTCGTCACCTTTTCGCTCAGCCAGGCCGGGATGCTGCGCTACTGGCTGATGGCCGACACGCGCCGCAAGCACCCGGACTGGGCCAACCACATCTGGATCCACGTGGTGGCCCTGCTGATGTGCGTCACCATCCTGGTGGTGAACGTCCTGGAGAAGTTCACGGAAGGCGCCTGGCTGACGGTGGTGGTGACCGGCGCGCTGGTCGCCCTGTGCCTGGTGATCAAGCGCCACTACCGGGGCGTGTTCGCCCGCCTGAAGCGGCTGGACACCATCCTCGAGGCGCTTCCCACCAGCGGGCCGCTCAAGGAGCTGCACATCGAGAAGCGCAAGCCCACCGCCGTGCTCCTGGTGGCCGGCTTCTCCGGGCTGGGCATCCACTCGCTGCTCACGGTGGTGAAGCTGTTCCCCCGCTACTTCCACAACGTGGTGTTCATGTCGGTCGCCACGATCGATTCCGCCACCTTCCACGGCGTGGAGGAAGTCGACCGGGTGCGCGAGGAGACCGAGACCGCCCTGCAGAAGTACGTCGATCTGGCCCGGAGGATGGGGATCCCGGCCGACTACCGGATGAGCGTCGGTACCGAGGCGGTGTCCGAGTGCGAGCGGCTCGCCACCGAGGTGGCCCGCGAATACGAGCGCAGCATCTTCTTCGCCGGCAAGCTGATCTTCGAGCGGGAGCAGTGGTGGGACCGCTTCCTGCACAACGAGACCGCGATCGTGATCCAGCGGCGCTTGCAGTTCGCCGGGCTGGCCATGGTGATCCTGCCGGTGCGCGTCCTCGAGTGACGGGTCTCCTCGGGCAGTTGACCGACTCAGCGAAGCCGTCGACACGATACGGTGGCGCGATGCGCATCCGGTGCACCGCCGCCGGGCTGCTCGCCTGCGCCGCCGGTCTCGGCGCGGCGCACTGCTTGCCCGGGCCGGACCCAGCGCACTGCGAGGCGCCCCGTGGCGACGTCGTCGACCCGTGCGCCGAGCCGGCGCCCGGAGGCGGAGCTCTTCCCGGCATTCCCGATCCCGGCGAGGTGCCGGCGGGGAGCGTGGGCGACGATGGCGGCAGGGTCGAGCGGCTCTGGTTCGCCAGCACGGGAGACACCCGCCCCGGGTTTTGCGATCGGACGGACGACTACCCGTCGGCGGCGATCGGGCAGATCTCCCGCGCCATGAAGGCGCTGCGGGTGCAGTTCGCGCTCGACCTGGGCGATCACATGTACGTCTGCAACCAGTCGCTGCTCGAGGCGCAGACCCAGATGCGCCTCTACATGGGCGCGGTCGCGCAGGGACCGCCGGTCTGGTGGATGACGATGGGGAACCACGAATGCGGCAGCCAGTCGCCGCCCTACTCGTGCTTCGCCGGGCGCGGCGACGCCAACTTCACCGCCTACATGGCCGCGCTGCGCAGGCCCCTGCCCTACTACTTCACCGACGTTCAGACCTCGCTGGGCAAGGCCCGATTCGTGGTGATCGCGGACGACTCGTGGGATGCGGCGCAGGCGGACTGGCTGGAGAGCACGCTAGCGGCCGCCGACGCGAGCGCGCGCTACACCATCGTGGCTCGCCACCACCCCATCACCGGCTCGAGCACCGGCAACCCGCGGATCGTCCAGGCCATCGCCCGGCACAAGTATTCGTTGATCCTCACCGCCCACTCGCACCTCTACGCGCACGATGCGGTCGCGTTCGGCGGCCGGAGCGCAATCGTGGGGCTGGGAGGCGCTTCGGCGACGGTCCCGCCCGGCTTCGCGACCGTGCTGCAGGGCGCGGACGGATCGCTGACCTTCGTGCGGCGCGACGCGAACGGCAATCCCATCGACGTCCCCTGGACGGTCGCCCCTCAATGACCTTCCGAGTCGCCGGAGGAAAGGGTCGCGTGGCGCTGGTGTGCCGGGCCCGGCTGGGCCAGCCGGAACCAGAGCGGCTTCTGCCCCTCGCGCCAGAGCAGCGCTTCACCTTTCTGCATCGGACGTCCCAGCGGGGCCAGCCTGGGCAGGCCGCGCGCCGCGCAGAAGTCCGCGACCGTCACGTCGGCGTCGGGTCCAACGGCGATCACGGCCTCGAGGCGCTCTAGGAACGGCCGGGAGAGCTCGCGCGGCCTCGCAGTCACCGCGACGACCCCGCTCAGATCGGGGGGAACCGACTCCTTCGCCGGTTGCCCCGGCGCAGGCAGGAAATGGTGAGCCTCGTCCACCACCAGCCAGTGCGGCCGGCCGGTGGTGGCGCGCAGCTTTTGGATGCACGGTAGCAGCGAAGAGAAGAAGCCGGGCCGATCGTCGTGCCGCACCGCGACCAGGTCGACCACCACCTCCTCGTTCGGCATCGCCAGCGAGTGCGCGACCTCGTGCACCGTGGGCGCCCTCCGCGCCTCGCCGATCAGCACCGTGCGCTCGAACTCGGCCCAGTCCCCCTCGGCATCGACGATGCAGCACTGGTAGCAGGCGTCGATCAGCCTCTCCACGAAGCCCTTGGCGGCGGTCGACTTGCCGCTTCCAGGGGTCCCGGCGAAGAGCAGCGGCCCGGAGGCCGGCTTCACCGTGACGGGCGCGCCGCGCTCGTCCTCGCCGAGCAGCAGATCGCGCCGGGTGGAGCGCGCCGCCGCAGCGCGCAGGTCGTCCGCCAGGACCTGGTCGATCAGCTCCTCGACGCCGCGGTGCGCGGCGCCTCGCAGCACCAGGTCGGCGCGCTGCCGCAGCGTAGGCAGCGCGTTCGCCACCGCCGCGCCCAGCTCCGCCTCGGTGAGGAAGACGTGGTCATTCTCGGCGTCGCCGACCGCCACCGTGTTGTGCGGCGAGAGCCCAAGCTCGGTGAGCGCCGCCTTCAGCCCGGTGCCCTTGTTCACGCCGGACGGCAGCACCATCACCGCGCCCTTGTTGAAGATGACCTGCAGCTCGAGCCTCTGCCGCTTGATTTCCTCCAGCACCGCCTTCTCGTGCGGCACGCGCGTCGCCACGATCACCCGTCCGGTGGTGAGCGGGATGCCAGCCCGCCGCAATGCCGCGGCGAACCGCGCCGGCGGAGACTCGGACAGGGGGCGCTCCTGTTTCCGGTCGGGCAGGTAGAGGAGCGCGCCGTTCTCCGCCACCACCGCGTCGAACAGATCGGCCCGGGGAAAGACGGTCAGCAGATCGTCGAGGTCGCGGCCGGTCACCAGGAGCAGCTTGCGTCCGCTCGCCCGCAGGCGCCCCAGCGCCTGCTCGGTCCCGGGCAGGACGTGTCCGTCGTGGGCCAAGGTCTCGTCATAGTCGGTGGCCAGGGCAGCGAAGCGCATGCGGGTCAGGGTAATCAGCCTCGCTCGAACCGCTACCGGGCGGCGTGAAGGCGGAAGCGCACGGGCCCGCCGCACACCTCGGCCAGCAGATCCGCCTTCTGCTGCGCCGACCAGACCTCCAGCTCGGAGCCTTCCTCCGCCCACACGTCGATGCGCAGCCCGCCGCGGCGGCCGACGGTCGCTTCCACGCGGCGGACGTGCCGGCGGTGCCCGCGGTCCAGGCCGTCGGCGACCCGCAGGATACCAGCCAGCCGGCGCACCACGGCCCGCTCTTCGGGAGTGAGCACCTGGAAAATCTCGTGGCGATCCTTCGGCACCGATCGGCGGTGGTAGCGCGCGACGGTGGCGATCAGCTCGCGCTCGCGGTCGGTGAAGCCCGGCAGATCGGCGTGGTACAGCAGGTAGTAGCCGTGCTTGTGGTGGCGGTTGTACGAGACGAAAGAGCCCACGTCGTGCAGCATGGCCGCGGCGTGCAGGAGGGCGCGCTCCTCCGCGCCGAGGCGGTGGAGCTTCCGGGTCTGATCGAAGAGCGACAGGCTGAGCTGCGCGACCTGCTCGGCGTGCGGCTCGCGGTACCCGCACCGCCGGCCGAAGGCGCGCAGCCCTTCGAGCACCACGTGCTCGCCGTGCAGGCCGCTGGCCGGCGGCCGCACCTCGCGCCGGACCAGGTCGGCCATGAGCCCGTCGCGCAGGCCCCGGGCGGTGACCTCCATCTCCTCCACCCGCAGCCGGCGCATCACTCCTTCCAGGATCGCGGCGCCGGCGTAGAGGACGTCGATGCGCGACTCGTCCACGCCCAGCTTGCGCCGCTGCTTGGCGGTCGTGTCGCGCAGGTGCTCGAGCACGTTCTCCACTTGCGCGTGCGTCACCGGACCGCTGCCTCCCGGCCCGTCCGTGAGCCGGTGCGCCAGGTCGGCCACCGCGCCGGTGGTCCCCGCCGCCCCGATCAGCCTGCGGTGGCGGCCGATCAGGAGCGGATCGATCTCGCTCAGCGCGTCCTGGATCGCCTCCTCCAGCAGGCGGGCTTCGCGCCGGGTCACCGGATCGGTGCGGACGAAGAATTCGGTCAGCCTCACCGAGCCGAGCTGCAGGCTCGAGGCGATGTCGGGCTCCTCCCCCCGGGCCGAGATCACCTCGGTCGAGCCGCCGCCGATGTCCAGGAGCAGCGCCCGTTCCGACGAGGGGGCGCCCTGCAGCACGCCCAGGCAGACCAGCCGCGCCTCCTCCGCGCCGGAGATGACCTCGACCGGCAACCCGGACGCCGCCCGGACGGCGCGCAAGAGCTGCACGCGATTGGAGGCCTCGCGGACGGCGCTGGTCGCCACGGCCCGCATCCGGTGCGCCCCCGCCCGCTGGGCGAGCTTCGCGAAGCGCTGCAGCGCCGTGGCGCACGCGACGATGGAGTCCGAGGACAGGCGCCCGGTGCGGAAGACTTGCGCCCCCAGCCGGACCGGGGCGCGGTCCTCGGCCCGGACCGTGAAGGAGCCGTCCCGCGCGGCGTCGGCGATCTGCAGCCGCACCGCGTTCGAGCCGAGGTCCACCACCGCCAGCGGGGTGGTCCGCGCGCGCCGCCTCATTCCGCCATGCGGAAATCGACGATCGACGGCACGTCGGGCCGCACCTCGACGGGCCTGCCGGAGTGGTCGGTGTCCAGGTGCACCACCTGCGCGTCGGGGAAGGCGCGCTTGTAGGCGTTGACGTGGGTGGGCTCGTTGTCGAACGCGCAGGCGAGGCCGGACATGTCCAGGAGGCGCGCCTGGCAGATCTCCTTCCAGCGGTCGTCGTCGTCCGACAGATGGGGCTTGAGCCACAGCTGCACCCGCGTGCCGTCCGGCAGCGGGAACCCTGCCCTGCGGAAGCTGTCCAGCGTGCCCGGTCCCATGCCGGCGTGCCGGCCGGTGATGTAGAGGATCTGGGCTCCTCTGCCCTGCGCGCACCACAGATAGTCGGCGGCGCCCGCGATGGGCTCGTCCTCCTTGCAGTACTCGCTGGTGAAGAAGCGCTCCAGCCAGAAACCGTGGAGATCGCGGATCAGGCGCGCGACCTCTTCGCGGGAGAGCCCGCACGCACGCATCGTGTCCCGCAGGTCCCAGGTGACGATCGCCTCGGGCGGGCAGCGTTCGAGCTGCGCGATTCCGCGTTCGCGTCCGAACTCGCGCACGATGCGCGTCTGGCGCGGCTTGTTGGAGAGGATGGTGGAGTCGAGGTCGAACGCCGCCGCCGGCCGATCGGGCCGGATGGCTTCCAACGCGGATTTCAAGATCCGCGTCTGGTCGGCGGGGACAGCGCGCGCGCCGAACGGGACGTCGATCTTCACCGGACCTCGATACCAGAGCGCCCGGAGGTGGGCAAAGCAGTTCCGCGGTCGCGGAAGGCTGTTGCCCATCAGCCGCCGCCGATAGGGCGGCGCTTTGCTCTTGACGGCACCCGTCCCCGGACTGGCAGCCCACTGGACGGTTGGCCCGCGCCTCGCAATCGGATGGGGCCCCGCGTGCGGGGCAGGGAGACGGGCGATGGGCGGCTCTTTGCGGATCCTGGCGGTGGCGGCCTGCGCGGGGGCGGTCGCTTGCGCACGCGGTAGCGATCCCGTGGTGACGGCCGGCGACAGCGGCATCGGCACCGGCGACGCAGGGATTCCCGACAGCGGCGGCGACGCGGGAACTTCCGATGCCGGGAGCGACGCGGGAACGTCGGACGGCGGCACGTCGGACGCCGGCACGGCCGACGGCGGTGGCGTCACGTTCGGCGGTCCTGGGCCCTGGCCCATGCAGAACGTCACCTATGGCCAGAAGGACGGCATCTTCGAGACGCCCATCGTGGGCATGAGCACCGACGAGAACCAGAACCTGTGGGTCGCGACCCACCAGGCGCTGTATCTCCTGACGCCGGGCCAGACGAAGTTCACGCGCTTCGACGACAAGGCCGGCCTGCACCTCGCGAACAATCCGATCACCTATTGCGATCGCGACTACGCCAAGCAAAACCCCACCGACCCGGTCCCCCAACCGGACAAGGCCTGCCCGATCTCCGGCGCCGCCGACCCCAGCGGCATCAGCGAGATCGTCGGTGGCGGCGCCGGCGCGGGGTACGTCGGCGAGGTCTTCGTCGGCTACAACGGCACCCACAACTGGAGCGATCCCAACGACGGCAGCTGGGCCGACCCGTTCCGTCACACCGGAATGCTCGACCGCGTGCGCCTGATGTCCGACGGGTCGGTCCAGGTGGACATGATCCAGATGCTCTCCGGCGACAGCGCCGCGTTCTGGCACAACCGCGACGTGATGCGGCTCGTCTACGACCACTTCAAGCACCCGCACGAGCTTTACGTGGGGACCAACCACGGGATCGACCGGCTGACGCCGGACAACCTCAAGCCGATCGCCGTGCGGCCGGGCTACCCGGGGATCGAGATCTTCCCGTCGATGACGTACGACTGGATGAGCGACCACTTGCATCCGCAAGCCTGTTCCTGCGGCCCCTGCCAGGGCGAGATGGGACTCCTCCTGGGCGACTGGCGCGGCCTCGCGCTCGACCTCGACGGGAACCTATTGGTCGGCGGCCGCTGGGCGGCGGGCAAGATCGTGTGGGTGAAGGAGAACTGGACGCCCGACGGCAAGGGCTGGTTCCAGCGCGGCGGCGGTTCCTACGACACGAAGCCAGGCGGGTTTGCCATGGGCGACCCGTACTCCGGGGGCTGCGCCGGCAGTCGACCGGTCTGGTGCGTCGCCACGGAGGGCGACGTCATCGCGGTCAGCGCAACCACGGTCACTCCGGACGGGCTCAACTGGTTCGCGAGCGGGCCCTACGCGTACCAAGGCCCGAACGGCTGCAACGCCGGCGATCGCGACCTCGGCGTGGCGTCCTACAACCAGAAGACCTTCCAGTTCACCTACTACTCTCCCACTGCGGACATCGGCATGGCCGAGACCAACGTGCGCGACATGCTGGCGCTGCCGGACGGGCGCATCGTCTTCGCCGGACCGAGGAGCGGTCTCGTGTTCTGGGACCCGAAGACCAAGGCGAGCAAGGTGATGCGCGGCGGCAGCGGGCTCCCCGACGACGCCGTGCAACGCCTCGAACTCGACCTGATGGTGAACCCGCCGGCCCTGCACGTCTCCACCAACTCGGGGGCCACGTCGATCCGGGTCTTCCCGTGAGGGTGTCCCGCTGCTCCTCCTCCTGGCCGCTTGCGGGCGAGGGTTCGGGACGGATTCCGGGGCCGTCTCGACCGGCCCTGGGCCCTGGCCGGTCGCCAACGTGAACACCTCCGTCGGATCGATTCCAGGAGGGTCCATCCAGATGCTCGAGCTGGATCGCCGCGTTTCGCCGCCGACGCTGCACGTGGCGACCGAGCAGGGCGCGGCCGCCCTCCGCGTCCTGCCGCAGTAGCGCTCTTGCGGTCGGCGCACAATTCCAGCACAACATGTCGGCAGTGCTTCTGGGCTGGAACGCGCTGACCTGTGCCACGCTGATCGCGGCAGGAGCGCTGGCGCGCATCGAGAAGCGCGGCGAGCTGCGCTGGGCGGGGGACCTGCAAGGCGGGGAGCCGTACGTCTACCGGGACCCTGCCGACCCCAGCAAGCTGGACGGCTTCGAGGTGGAGATCGCCCAAGGGCTGGCGAAACGCCTCGGGGTCCGCCAGCGCTTCGTCCAGAACGACTGGAGCACGCTGATCCCATCGCTGCTCCGAGGCGACTTCGACGCCGCCATGAACGGGATCGAGGACACGCCGGCGCTGCGGGCGCAGGCGCTGGTGACCCGGCCGTACTTCACCTTCTCCGAGCAGCTGGTGGTGCGGCGCGGGTTTGCGCTGCGCACCTTGGCGGCGCTGCACGGGCACCGGGTGGGGACGCTGTCCGGCTCGCTGGCGCACGCGATCCTCCGGGAGAAGCCGGGGATCCAGATCGTGCTGTACGGCGGCCAGGAGGAGCCGTACCGCGACTTGCAGCTCGGCCGCACCGATGCCGTCCTGCTCGACTCGGTGATCGCCTCGCGGTACGGGCTCACCAAGCCCGACCTGGAGCTGGGAGATCCCGACGTGGCCCGCGGCACATATGTGATCGCGGTCCGGCGGGGCGAGGCGGACCTGCGCGACGCGCTGGACGCCGCGCTCGCGGATCTGATGGCGCGCGGCGAGCTGGAGTCGATCTTCGCCAAGTACCACCTGCCCGCGCAGCCTTCCTCGGGAGGGGAAGCGTCGCCGCAGGCGCCGGCCCGGTTCGATTCCGCCCAGGTCCTGCTCTTCGGGCGGGGCGCGCTGGTCACCCTGCTCGTCTCGCTGCTCTCGATGACCCTGGCGGTTCCGCTGGGGCTCGGGCTGGCGCTGGCGCGCATTTACGGAGGGCGGGCCACGCGCCTCTTCGCGCACTGGTACGTCGAGCTGTTCCGCGGCACGCCGGTGCTGCTGCAGCTGTACCTGCTCTACTACGGCCTGGCCCCGCTGGTGCACCTGGACGCGCTGACCGCGGCCATCCTGGGCCTGGGGATGAACTACGGGGCTTACGAGGCCGAGGTCTACCGGGCCGCGCTCGGGGCCATCCCGGCGGGCCAGGCGGAAGCCGCGGCAGCGCTGGGGCTGACTCGCCGGCAGCAGCTGGGCCTGGTGCTCCTGCCGCAGGCGCTGCGCACCGCGCTGCCCGCGATGACCAACGATCTCATCTCGCTCCTCAAGGACAGCTCGCTGGTCTCGGTCATCACGGTGGTCGAGCTGACCAAGCAGATGACCATCACCGCGGTCGACGTGCGCTCGTGGGCGCTGCCCGGGCTCCTCTGCGCCGCCCTGTACTTCGGGATGAGCTATCCGCTCGCGCGCCTGGCGGCGCGGCTCGAGGCGCGCCTCGGCGCTCCGGAGGCGCCCGGCGTCCTGCGGGAGGCGGTGGCGTGAGCGCCATCCGGGTGGAGGGGCTGCGCAAGGCGCACGGTCCGCGCCAGGTCCTCCGCGGGATCGACGCCGAAGTGAACGAGGGAGAGACGATCGCCCTGGTCGGCCCATCGGGCGGCGGCAAGAGCACCTTCTTGCGCTGCCTCAACGGGTTGACTCCCTTCGACGCGGGGGTCGTCCAGGTCGCGGGAGTCGAGCTGCGGCCGTGCACCCCGCCCGACGCGCCGGAGCTGCGCGCTCTCCGCGCCCGGGTCGGAATGGTGTTCCAGTCGTTCAACCTGTTCCCGCACTTGACTGCCGCGGGCAACGTCGCGCTCGCGCCTGTGCACGTGCAGAGAGAGGCGCCGGCGGCAGCCCGCGCGCGGGCTGCGGAGCTGCTCGCCCGCGTCGGCCTGGCCGATCGGGCAGACGCCCGGCCGGCGGAGCTGTCGGGCGGGCAGCAGCAGCGCGTCGCGATCGCCCGGGCGCTGGCCATGGCCCCGGAGATCCTGCTCCTGGACGAGCCGACTAGCGCGCTCGATCCGCAGATGCGCGGCGAGGTGCTGGCCGTGCTGCGCGACATCGCCCGCAGTGGCATGACCATGCTGGTGGTCACTCACGAGATGGCTTTCGCCCGAACCGCCGCCAGCCGCGTCTGGGTCTTCGACGAGGGCCGGCTGGTGGAGGACGGGCCTCCCACGCAGGTCTGCGACAGCCCGCGCAGCGAGCGCGCCCGCGCCTTCTTCACGAACGGCTGACGCGAACCGAGTGGGGTACTCTTCGCTCCTCCCACCTCTGGAGGAAGCGATGCCGGTCATTCAATGCGACATCCGCGAAGGGCGGACCGAGGAACAGAAGCGCGCGCTGGCGCGGGAGATCACCCGGGTGGTACACGAGACCATCGACGCGCCGCTCGAATACATCTACGTGCTCATCCGCGAGACGCCCGGGTTCAACCACGTCAAGGCCGGAAAGCACTTGCCGGACTACCAGAGGAAGCGGTAGCGCCTGCCGACGCGCTGCGTCCCGCCACGATTCGTCACATCTCGGTCGACGCCCGTGTGCGATGCCCGCCGGAAGGGAAGGCTCAGCCCGACATGCCTGGCAAAGTCGGTGGCGGATCGCGCGACGTGCGCGCCCGTTGCATGAAATCGCGGCCGTACATCCGCTCGGCGGCATACCGATTATGCGAGCGGCAGAGCAACCGGATCCGGTCGGCGTCGTGGAGATGTGTTCGCGCAAAGCCGTCCAGGTGATCGAATTCGAGCCCGCCCGTCTCCCCGCACCTGCGGCCACGCTCGTCGGTAAGGGTACAGCGACCACCGTCGCGCTCGAACACCGCCCGCTTGATGGCACTGGGAATGTGACGCGAACCCGAAGAGGCTTCTCCTTCCGTCGCAGTCTTTCGCGGCTTGCGAGCTTCCGCAAATCGCTCCTTCGTCACGCGCTCGATGAGCACCTCGAGCGCCCTTTCGACGATCGTTCCAACGTCTCCGTCCGGGACCCGATGGCGCAACAGGTCCTGTGCCTGGCGAAGCTTGTCGCGACAGGCACGGCTCGCGGTGAACTGGAACTTGAAGGTCTCCTCCGCGAGCGGCTGGATCACGGCCCGGCGCTTGTCGCCTGGCGAGACGGCAGCCGATGCGGGTGCCGGTCCCCACACGGTTGCGGGCGATGAGTCGTGCGACACTGCCGTTTCCCCAGATCCAAACAAGGCTGGCGGCGGCTTATCGGGAGCCATCGGGTCCGGCACCTTGCGGATGACCGTCGGGACCGGCGGCTGGGGCGCTAGACGCGCGACCAGTTCTTCGATCTGGCGCGTGGACTTACCCCTCGCTTCGGCCAACACCGCGGCGACGTTCTCCGTATTCAGATGGGGCGCGAGAAGTCGCAACCCGGTCATGTGTACGCGGCCCGAGCGGATCGCTTCCAAGATGGCCGGCAGGCGTCGCGCGGCGCGCGCGACGGCGATCCGCTGATAGGCGACATCCTCCGAGAACCCGTACTCGCCGACGCAGAAGGCGAACATCGAGGGAAACGGACCATCGAGGTAAAGCCTGCGTTCGTCGATCTCGCCCAGGTGCTCGAGTAGGTCCGCCTCCGTGCCTCGGTCCTTCTGCACGAGCTCTCGTGTGGCGGAGAGGAGTTGCGAGGAACTCAGCGACTGGACCGCGGTGGGTGAATTCATCATGCCCGTGTCGTAGCACGCTGTTTTCCGGCGCTCTGCGGAGGCGCTGCACGCGAGCAGAGCACCAAGTGGGCGCTGGAGGAGGACGCGTGCGAAACGGAGGCTCTGGAGGCGCGCCAGGGCGCCGAAAAGGGCGTTTCCGCCGCCACTCGGCAACACGTTGGCAGAGCAGCGCGCAGACTCGTCAACCGAAAACAGCCAGCATACGTAAGTTGTCCGATGCGGGCGCTCCTCCGCGAATCGTGCGTGCTCGATCGGTAACTCGTCTCAAGACGGGCCGCACCGCGTCAAATCGAATGGCCAACGCTATATCGAACGCACGAGTGAGAAGTGATGGATCATGAGCCCGGGGACGAGTTGAATCGTTGCGCATCCGAAATTTTCTCAGGCCGCGGTCGACAACCTCTCTGTAAAGCAACGGAGATCCACGGTTGGTAGTCCTCGAATGTGGAATGAGCGATCCGATCAGCCTTGCGGCCGCCACCCGGCGGCGCGCATCAGCCAGACCTTGCCGAGCGCTTCGAGGACGATGGCACGGGACATCTTGCTCTGGCCGACGCGGCGGTCGGCGAAGACGATGGGGACTTCCACCACGCGGAAGCCGGCGCGCAGGGCCCGATAGGTCAGCTCGATCTGGAAGGCGTAGCCGGCGCTGGTGACGCTGCGCAGATCGATCCGCTCCAGCACCTCCCGGCGGAAGCACTTGAAGCCGCCGGTCAGGTCGCGCACGCGGACGCCCAGGATGAGCCGCGCGTAGAGGCTGCCGCCCCGCGAGAGCAGCCGCCGGCCCAGGCCCCAATTCCGGGTCCCGCCGCCCGGGACATAGCGGCTCCCCAGCACCAGGTCGGCGTCGCGCGAGGCGGCAAGCAGGGCCGGCAACCGGCTGGGGTCGTGGGAGAAGTCCGCGTCCATCTCCAGGACGCGCCCGTACCCGGCGCCCAGCGTCACTTCGAAGCCGGCCAGGTAAGCGCGGCCCAACCCTTCCTTGCGCTGGCGATGGAGGACGCGCACCCGCGGCTCGCGCTCGGCCAGCTCCTGCGCGAGCGCTCCCGTACCGTCCGGGGAGCCGTCGTCCACGACCAGCACGTCCAGCTCCGGCGAGGCGGCCAGGATCGCGGGGACGATGGCGGCGACGTTCTCGCGTTCGTCGTAGGTGGGGAGCACGACGCAGGCGCGGGCGGCGTTGCTCACCGCGGACCTCCCAACAGCGCCGCGACTTCCTCGGCGGCCCGTCGCGCGGCTCCCGGGGAGCCGGCCGGAGCAAGGCCGGCGCGGATGCCGCGCATTCCTTCGAGCTGCGCCTCGCGCGCCTGGCCCGCTGCGAGCAGCGGGGCCGCGCTCTGCGCGATGCGCGGGCCCGTACAGTCGCCTTGGAGCAGCTCGGGGACCAGGCGGCGGCCGGCGAGCAGGTTCACCAGCGACGCGAACGGGACGCGCACCAGCAAGCGGGCGACGATCCAGCTGAGCCACGAGAGCCGGTAGACGACCACCGTGGGCACTTGCGCCAGCGCCGCCTCCAGCGTGGCGGTGCCGGAGGCGACCACCGCCGCATCGGCGGCGGCCAGCACTTCGGGTGCGCGCCCTTCCACGAAGGTCACGGGAAAGTCGGTCCGCAGCCAGTCGCGCTGGACGGTGGGCGCCACCGGGACCACGAGCTGGATTTCCGGGATGCGCTGGCGCAAGAGCCGCGCCGCGGCGAGGAGCGCGGGCCAGATGCGGCGGACTTCCTGGCGGCGGGAGCCGGGAAGGAGGGCCAGGAGGGGATGGTCAGGGTGGAGGCCGAGCCGGCGGCGAAGATCCCGGGAGGTCGGGGGAGAGGTCGAGGTCGAGGAGGAGGTCGAGGGAGAGGTCGAAGGAGTGAGGAGACGGCGGAAGCCGTCCGCGAGCGGGTTGCCCACATAGACGGCGTTCACGCCGTGGCGGGCGTAGAACTCCGCCTCGAACGGCAGGATCACCAGCATGCGGGCCACGTCGCGCGCGATCTGACGCACCCGCCAGGTCCGCCAGGCCCAGACGGACGGGCCGATGAAATACGCCACCGGGATGCCCAGGCGGCACAGCTTTCGCGCCATGCGCAGGTTGAAGTCGGGGCTGTCGATCAAGAGCGCCCCCCGGGGGCGGCGCTCTTCCGCTGCCCGGCGCAGCGTGCGCAGCGCCCGGAAGATGCGTGGAAGCGCCGGAAGCACTTCGGCGATCCCCATCACGGAGAGATCTTCGGCGCGCACCAGCGTCTCGCACCCTCCGGCGCGCAAGAGGGGGCCGCCCGCTCCGAACGCGCGCAGCCCCGGGCGCAGGGCGCGCAGCTCGCGCAGCACGGCGGCGCCGTGCAGGTCGGCGCTGGCCTCGACCGCCACGATCAGCAGCTCGTCGCTCATACGGCCGCGGGCCGCGGCAGGCAGGTCGCCCCCGCGGGCCCACCCGCCGGCACTACACTCCCTCCACGGCGATCCCTGCTTCGTCCGCCGCAGAGACGAGCGCGTCCCGATCCAGCACCACCGCCTTGTCTGCCTCGACCGCGAGCGCCGCGCACCGCGCGGCCCGCATCGCCGCCACCGTCTCGGGACCCACGGCGGGAACGTCGAACCGCGGATCCTGCTGCGGTTTGAATGCCTTCACCACCACGGCGCCTTCCGCCAGCGCTCCTCCGCGGGCGATGCAGGTGTCGGTACCCTCGATTGCCTCGACCGCCAGCACCACTCCGCGCTTCACCACCACGGTCTGGCCCACGTCGAGCGCCCCGAGCGAGCGGGCCACCGCGAAACCCACGCCCGCGTCGACCCGCTGCTCGTCCGTGAAGCGCCGGCGCCCCAAAGGGCCCGCCGGCGCCAGCAGGCTGGGGACGAGTGGCAAGGCGGACACGACCCGCACGCCTTCGCGTTCGAGCGCGTCGGCGATGGCCCGCAGGGCCGCGTCGTCGCCGAAGCTGCGCATGCCCGCCAGCACCTTGACGCCCAGCCAGTCGGGGCGCAGGTCGAGCAGCCGCACTTTGCGCAGGCCTCCGCAGAAGACCGTCTCGCGGCAGCCGCCCTCGCGCAACGCCTCGGCGATGCGGCCGAGCTGACCCAGCTTGACCCAGGCGAACCGGGAGACCTCCTGCTCCAATCCCGGGTCGGTCTCGCCTTCATGCCCCACCGCGACCACGGTCCGCCCCGCGGCAGCGGCGGCCTGCGCGAAGAGGACCGGGAACCGGCCCGAGCCGGCGACCAGCCCGATGGGCTCCATCAGCGCGCGATCCCTCGTTGCGAACCTTCCAGGAAGGCGACGAAGTGGTCGATCTCGGCGTTGCCGCCGAACTCCGCCTTCACGTGCGCGACCGCCTCCCGCAGCCCCATCTTGCTGCGGAAGACGATCTTGTAGGCTCCCTTCACCCGCGCCATGGCGTGCTCGTCGAAGTGCGCGCGGGTCAGCCCCACCGTGTTGAGCCCCACCACCTCGGCGCGGTCGCCCTGGACGGTCACGTACGGAGGCACGTCCTGGGTGACCATCGCTCCGCCGGAGACGAAAGCGAGCCGGCCGATGCGGGTGAACTGGTGCACGGCGGAGAGCCCGCCGAAGATGACCCGGTCCTCGACCACCACGTGACCCGCCAGCGCGGTGCTGTTCGCCAGGATGCACCCGTCGCCGAGCTGCACGTCGTGCGCCACGTGGCTGTTGGCCATCAGCAGGCAGCCGTTCCCGATCCGGGTGACGCCCCCGCCGGCCGCCGTGCCGATGTGGACCGTGGCGAACTCCCGGATCCGATTCGAGTCGCCGATCACCAGGCGGGTGGGCTCGCCCGTATACTTGAGGTCTTGTGGAATCGCTCCCACCGAGGCGAACTGGAAGACGATGTTGTCGGCGCCGATGGTGGTGTCGCCCTCGATCACGGCATGGGGCCCGACCCGGGTTCGCGGCCCGATCTTCACCTTCGGTCCGATCACCGCGCACGGCCCGACCTCGGCGGTGGAGTCCAACTCGGCATGCCGATCGACGACCGCGGTCGGGTGGATCACTTCTGCTCCTTGCGATCGGCGATGGTGGCCATGATCTCCGCCTCGCTGGCCAGCTGGCCGCCCACCTTGGCCTGCCCCGCCAATCGCCAGAAGGACCCTTTCTGGCGCTCGATGGTCACGAAGAGGTCCAGCCGGTCCCCCGGCGAGACCACCCGGCGGAACTTCACCTCGTCGAACGCGAGCAGCAAGATGACTTTCTGCGCCGGATCGAAGGGAGCGCTCTCGTGCGCGAGCAGCGCGCCGGCCTGCGCCATCGCCTCGAGCTGGAGCACGCCGGGCATCACGGGGTTTCCGGGAAAGTGGCCCTGGAAGAAGTGCTCGTTGTAGGTGACGTTCTTGTAGGCGTGGATGCGCTCGCCCTTCACCACCTGGAGCACGCGGTCGACGAGGAGGAACGGGTACCGGTGCGGCAGCGCCGCCAGGATCTTCGCGATGTCGAGCACGGGGCCTTCCACGCGAGCCTCCCGAAAGTGCGGGAACGTACCCCACGGCCGATCCGGCGGCAACGAGCGGGTGAGCCTACTTCGGTCGTCCGGATCGCTCCAACTCGGCCAGGCGAGCCTCCAGCTTCCGCACCTGCTTGACCAGGTCCGGCACCCGGGGCAGCGCGGCCATCGTGCGCAGCCATTCGCGATGCGGCATGGCCGGGTAGCCGGTGTACGTTTCGCCTTCCGGCACGCTGTTGGAGACGCCCGCCTGCGCTCCGATCCGCGCCCCGTCGCCGATCTTCACGTGTCCGACGATGCCGACCTGGCCTGCCAGCACCACGCCCGCGCCGATCTCGGTCGATCCGGAGATGCCCACCTGGGCGACGATCAGCGAGAGCGGGCCGATGCGAACGTTGTGTCCGATCTGCACCAGGTTGTCGACCTTGGTCCCGCGTCCCACCACCGTCTCCCCCAGCGTGGCCCGGTCGACGCAAGTGCAGGCGCCCAGCTCCACGTCGTCCTCGATCCGGGCGATCCCCGCCTGCGGGACCTTGCGGTGGCAGGGGCCGCCGTCATCCCCCTCGAGGTCGAAGGCGAAGCCGAATCCGTCGGAGCCGACCACCGCGTTCGGCTGCAGCACCACCCGGTCGCCCAGCACGCAGCGCTCGCGGACGACCGCGCCGGTCCAGAGCACGCAGTTCGCCCCGACCCGGGCCTCGTCGAGCACCGCCGCGCCGGGATGGAGGACCGAGCGCGGCCCGATCCGGGCGCCCCGTCCGATCACGCACCCCGCGCCGATCGATGCGGTGGGATCCACCTCGGCTCCCACTCCAACGTGCGCGGTCTGGTGCACGCCCGCGGCCGGCCGTTCCTCCGGATGGAAGATCGCGCTGGCCTTGGCGAAGGCGACGTAGGGCTGCGGGGCCACGAGCCGCGCCGCGGCCCCGGGCACGAGCTGGGTCTCCTCCTCGGCCACGATGACCGCCGCCGCCCGCGTCCGCGAGAGCTCGGCCCGGTAGCGCGCGTTGTGGAAGAAGGCGATCTCCTCGGAGCCCGCCTCCTCCAGGCTTGCCACGCCCCGCACCCGCCGCGAGCCGTCGCCTCGCACCACGGCACCGATGCGTCGCGCCAGCTCTTCCAGAGAGAGCTGCGCCCCCGTCCCCACCTACTTCTTCCCAGGCGGAGGCGCGGTCTTCGGGGCCGGCTGCGCGGTCTTGGGCGGCGACTTCCCGGCCGGCTTCTCCCCGGCGCCGAAGCGGTCGTTGTACCGGCGGACCACTTCGTTGGTGATGTCGGCCGCCGGCGGCCCGTACAGAAGCGATCCCTTGTCCATCACGAAGCTCAGCGACTCGCGCTCGGCGATCTCGGCCACCACTTGCTGCAGCCGCTGCAGGATGTTCGCCATCGCCAGCTGCTCCTGCCGGTTCATGTCCTCTTGCAGGTCGCTGGCCGACTTTCGCGCATCCAGCAGCGCCTTCTGGAACTCCTCCTGCTTCTTCCGCTTCGCGTCGTCCGACAGCACCGGCAGCTGCTTCTCGTAGTCCTGCTGCATCTTCTCCAGGTCGGCGCTCTTCTTGTCGATTTGGGATTTCCGCTGGTCGAACTCGCCCTTGAGCCGGGCCCGGGCGGTTTTCCCCTCCTCGGTCTCCTGGATGGCGCGCTGGACGTCGACGTACGCGAGCTTCTGCTGGGCGCGCGCGGCGGTGGCGAAGGCGGTGGAGGCAAGCACGAACGACAGGGCGAGGCGGCGCATCACGGATCTCCAGTGGGACGAAAAGCGGGAAAGGCTAAAAGGACGTGGCGAGGCGCGTCAAGTCCGCTGGTTGAACTTGGCGTGGTCAGAAGAAGTTCCCGATGGTGAACTCGAACAGGTAGGAGTCGTCGATCGGGCGCCGCGTGAGCGGGAACCCGACCTCGAAGCGCAGCGGGCCCAGCGGCGAGAACCAGCGCACGCCGAACCCGGTGCTGAGGAAGAGCCCCAGGGGAAGCGTGCCATTGCCGTTCGCGTCGGGCCGCTGGCTGCTGTGGAAGAAGTTCTCGTTCTCCGCGAACACGTTGCCCATGTCGTAGAAGACGACTCCTCGGATGCCGGCGGATTCCACGATGGGGAACTCGATCTCCCAGTTGGTGATCAGCTCCTTGTTCCCGCCCACCGCGTAGTCGAGGAGGCCGGCGTCCGGGTCCCGGGAAGCGAGGATCTTCTTGGTGGGCGAGATGCTGCGCAGCGAATACCCGCGGATCGAATTGATGCCGCCGGCGAAGAACTTCTCGCTGATGGAGACCGGCCGGTTGAGCGGGTCGGTGGCCTTGATGTAGCCGAGCGACAAGTTCACCTTGGCCACCAGCCCCCAGAAGAGCGGCCGGTAGCGGCGCTCGATCAAGCGGTATCGCTGGAACAGGTTCTGGCTGCCCAGCAGCGAGGTGGCGAACTCGGCGGAGGCCGATTCCAGGTGGCCGTTGGTGGGGAAGAGGCGGTTGTCGCGCTTGTCGTAGTTGAAGGAGAAGCGGATGCTCGACGTGCGGCCGGCGGTGAACTGGTTGCGCAGCTGCAGCGTGCTGGTGCCGGTCGGGATCACCTCCACGTTTTCCAGGGTGTACGTGGAGAAGAAGCGGAGGTCCTCGAAGATCTCGTAGCCGCCGGTCAGCGCCCCGCCGACGGCCTGCCGGTCGAAGCCGGTGAAGATGAGCTCGCTGCGGTACAGGTCGACGGACGCGGTCCACGCCGTGTCGAGGAAGTACGGGTCCAGGTAGCTCAGCTGGAACAGCTGCCGCAGGCTGGAGATCTGGAACGACAGGGTGGCGGTGTGGCCGTAGCCGAACAGGTTGTTCTGCGAGAGCTGCGCCTGACCGAAGAAGTTCTCGCCGCCGGCGAACCCGAATCCCAGCTGGAAGGTGCCGGTCAGCTTCTCCTTCACCGTCACTTCGACCACCATCTTGTCGTCGGCGGAGCCGCGGCGGGTGTTGATCTCGACCGAGTCGAAATAGCCCAGCGCGGTGATGCGGGCCTTGGAGACGCGGATGCCGGTCCCGCTGTACAGGTCCCCCTCGTTGATGCGCATCTCGCGGCGGATGACCTTGTCGCGCGTCCTGGTATTACCCACCATCTCGATCTTCTCGATGGTGACCAGGTTCCCTTTCTGGAAGGAGAAGTTGACGTCGACGGTCTTCGCTTCGGCGTGGACGTCGGTGTCGGGGGTGACGTTGGCGTAGGCGTATCCCTTGTCCTTGTAGACGTCCGCCAGCACCTGCAGGTCACGCTGGAGGATCGTCTTGGAGAAGCGCTTGCCGGGCCTGGTCTCCACCAAGGCGAGCAGCTTCTCCTTCGGCTCCAGGAGATCGCCGCTCAGGTCGATCTTTCCGATGTCGTACGGATCCCCTTCCTCGATGGGGATGGTGATGAAGATGAAGCGGCGATCCGGCGACAGCTCGATCGCCGCCTTTCCGAACTTCACGTAGAGATAGCCGCGGTCGTAGTACAGCCCTTGGAGCACGTACTCGTCGCGGGCGAAGGCGTCCTCGCGATAGGTGCCCGCGCTGGAGAGGAAGCTCCAGAAGCTGCCCTCCTGGGTGATCATCGCGCCCTTCAGCTCGGCGGTGGAGATGGCGTGGGTGCCGACGAACCGGATCTCCTTCACCGTCACCTTGGCGTGCTCGTTGATGACGAAGACGACGTTCACCTCGTTGTTGGGCAGCGGGTCGAGGCGCCAGCTGACCTCGGCCAGGAAGTAGCCCTTCTCGACGTATTTCTCCTGCATCTTCTTCGCCGACTTGCGCACGCCCTCGGGGTCGAGGATCTGGAACTGCTTGACCTCGATGGTCTCCTTCAAGTCGTCGCGCGAGAGCTCCGCGTTGCCCTCCAGCTTGATCTCGCGCACCGCGGGCTTTTCGCTGACCAGCACCGTGAGCTGGTAGCCGGTGCCGGGCGGCGGCACGGCCGACACGTCCAGCTTGATGTCGTTGAAGTAGCCCGTCTTCCAGACGGCGAGCAGCGCGTCCTTCAGCTTCCTCCTGTCGAAGGTGTCGCCCGGCTTGAGGGGCAGCGCGGCGCGGATCGCATCGGCCTCCACCCTGCGGTTGCCCTGGACGTTGATCTTGGTGATGACCCCGGTGTCCGGCACCGGCGCCGCGGCCTCGGCGGGGGTCATTCCGGTGGGGACGCTGGGCGCCTCGCCTTTCGGCTGCGGCGCCGGGACCTTTTCGGCTTGCCCGGGCGTTTGCGCCGACGGCGCAGGCGGCTTGGGAGCAGGCTCGCGACGCCGGGTCGGTGGGCTACCCGCACGCTGGGCCACGGCTGGCCGAACCGGCGCGATCAGGAGACCCAGGGTCGCGAGCAGGAAGGCCAGGCGCATGTAGAGGGGCGGACCCTAGTACAACTCGGGAGGGCGAACAATGGAATCTGCTCCGGAAGCGGACGGTCCCGTCCCAACGGCGGACACCCTACGCCGATTCGTCGCAACAATTCCCCGCCCCGAGGCGCTCCACGGCCGCGGGCGCGGCACGGAGTTTGCGGGGGCGGATCCGGCATGGAGACGCTCCTCGCCGACCTGCGGCTCGGGCTGCGCATGCTCCTCAAGACGCCCGGCTTCACCGCGGTCTCGATCCTGGCGCTGGCGCTCGGCATCGGCGCGAACAGCGCGATGTTCAGCGTGGCGGGGACCGTGCTGCTCCGGCCGCTCGCCTATCCAGACGCGGACCGCCTGATGTGGATCGCGACGGTCGAGCGCGACACGCACGCGGAGTTCGGATTCTCGCCGCCCGATTTCTACCGCGTGAGGGAGGCGAGCCGCGCTTTCTCTGGGGTGGCGGCGATGTACCGCAAGGCGGTGAACGTGACGGGCGCGCAGGAGCCGCAGCGCGTGCGCGCCATCGTCGCTTCTTCGGAGACGCTCCGGGTCCTCGGAGTCGCCCCGGCGCTCGGACGCGCGTTCTCGCTCGACGACGAGCGCTGGGGCTCGCATCGCGTGGCGCTCCTCGGCAACGGCCTGTGGCGGTCCCGTTTCGGGTCCGATCCGGGCGTGATCGGCCGCGCGCTCACCGTCGACGGGCAGCCGTATACCGTCGTGGGCGTGCTGCCGGCGGGATTCACCTGGATCGGAAGCGAGACGGAGTTGCTGCTGCCGCTTTCCTTCGAGCCCGGCGACAACCTCAACTCGCACAACAACTACTTCATGGGCGTGGTGGGCCGCCTTCGCCCGGGGGTGACGGTAGAGCAGGCGCGGGCGGAGCTCGCTGCCATCGGGCGCGGCATCGCCGAGGAATTCCCGGAGTCGCGGAACCTGGGGATCGACCTCCTGCCTCTGGAGGACTCGGTATTCGGGGAACTGCGCCCGGCGATGGCGGTCCTGCTGGGCGCCGTCGCTTTCGTCCTCCTCATCGCCTGCGCGAACCTCGCCAACCTGCTGCTCGTCCGCGCTACGGCGCGGCGCCGCGAGATCGCCATCCGCGTCGCGCTGGGCGCGAGTCGCGGACGGATCCTGCGCCAGCTCCTCACCGAGAGCGTGCTGCTCGCCGTCCTCGGCGGCCTCGCCGGGCTGGCCCTCGCCTACTGGGCGGCGGATGCGATCAATGCGCTGGGATATGACGTGCTGCCGCGCATGCGCAACGTCAGGGTGGACGGTTCCGTGCTGGCGTTCACGCTCCTCGTATCGCTCTTGACCGGAGTCCTGTTCGGGATCGCGCCTGCCCTGCACGGATCCGCCATCGACCTGCGGGAATCGCTCAACGAGACGGCCCCGGCCGCGACGCCTGGCCGGCGGCGGCTGACGAGCGCGCTGGTCGTGGCCGAGGTGGCGCTCGCCGTCGTGCTGCTCGCGGGCGCCGGCCTGTTCATGAAGAGCATGTACCGCCTGCTCCATGTCGACCCGGGATTCGACCCGCAAGGCGTGCTCACCGCCGAAGTGTCGCTGCCTGCGCACAAGTACGTCGACGAGAAGCTCCTGCGCGCGTTCTCGCCCGCCTCGACCGCCCGCGTTTCGGCGTTCTTCGAGGAGCTTCTCGCCGGCGTCCGGGCCTTGCCGGGCGTACGCGCGGTCGGAGCCGTCTCGTTCCTGCCGCTCGCGGGCAACAACTGGGGCAAGCGCATCGTCCTGTGGGACCGGCCCTTGCCTGGCAATGCCGACGAGCTCCCGCAGATCCAGTACCGTGTCGTGGCCGGCGACTATTTCCGCACGCTCGGCATCCGCGTGCGCGGCCGGACCTTCGACGTGCGGGACACGCTGCAGGCGCCGCCGGTGGCCATCGTCAACCAGGCGCTGGCGCGCCGCGATTTTCCCGGGCAGGACCCGATCGGCAAGGAAATTTCGACCAACGCTCCGCGCGAGCTCGCTCCAGCCGGAACCGTGCCGCCGGATTGGCGCCCGATGCGGCACACCATCGTCGGCGTCGCGGACGACGTCCACACTGCCGCGCTCGATCGGGCGCCCGTGCCGCTCGTCTACGTTCCGTACGCTCAGGGAGCCGAGGGGGATCTCACGCTGTTCCTGGTGGTGCGCGCCGAGCGCGATCCGCTGGCGCTGATCGCGCCCGTGCGCGAGCAAGTGCGACGGATCGATCCGGATCAGGCGGTGGCGGCCGTCTCGACGTTCGAAGCGAGGGTCGCGCGCTCCGTCGCGCAGCCGCGCCTGCAGACGATGCTGCTCGCCTCGTTCGCCGCGGCGGCCGTCCTGCTCGCCGCGATCGGCATCTACGGCGTCATGGCCGTCGCGGTGGTGCAGCGCACCAAGGAGATCGGCATCCGCATGGCGCTCGGCGCCGTCCGGCGCGACGTCCTCGCCCTGGTGGTGCGCCAGGGGTTCGCGCTCGCCGCTTCGGGGCTCGCGGTCGGTGTCGCGGGCGCGCTGGCGCTGACCCGCCTGATGCGTTCGCTCCTCTTCTCGGTGAGCGCCACCGATCCCGCGGTGTTCTTCGGGATCGTGGCGCTGCTGGCGGCGACCGCGCTCCTCGCCTGCTACCTCCCGGCGCGGCGCGCGGCGCGGGTGGATCCGATGGTGGCGCTGCGCCACGAGTGACCAGCGTAGATCGTCAACTTTTCGATCGATTTGCGATTTTTTTTGCCGCCCCCGATCGGCGATGCTACGCGGGTCGCAAAAATGCCCTCGACCGCTCTCACGCTTCCGCCCGGCGCGGAGCCGGTGCCCGCGACGCCCTTCGTCAAGTGGGCCGGCGGCAAGACCTCGCTTCTCCCCGAGCTGCTCAAGCACGTCCCCCGCCCGGTGCGCCGGTACCACGAGCCGTTCGTCGGCGGAGGGGCGCTCTTCTTCGCGGTCGCGCCGCGGCGGGCGGTGCTGAGCGACGCGAACGGCGAGCTGATCCACTGCTGGCGGCAGGTGCGCGACGACGTGCACGGCGTGCTCGACGCGCTCTCCGCCCACGTCTACGAGCGGAGCCGGTTCGAGGCGGTGCGGGCGCTCGATCCGTCGCGCCTGCGGCCGGCGGAGCGGGCGGCGCGATTCATCTACCTGAACAAGACCTGCTTCAACGGCCTGTGGCGGGTGAACCGCGCGGGCCGCTTCAACGTGCCGTTCGGCCGCTACCGCAACCCCACCTTCCACGATCCGGGGCTCCTCTTGCCGGCCAGCCGGGCGCTGCGCGGCGTGCAGATCCTCCGGGCGCCCTTCGAGATCTCCCTGCAGCGCGCCGCGCCGGGCGATTTCGTCTACCTGGACCCGCCTTACGATCCCGTCTCCGAGACCTCGAGCTTCACCAGCTACACCCGGGACGCGTTCACCTGGGAAGACCAGAAGCGGCTCGCCGCCGGCTGCGCTGCGCTCGATCGGCGCGGCGTGCGCTTCTTGCTGTCCAACTCGGCCACGCCTCGCATCCGCGCGCTGTACCGCGGCTTCGAGCAGCGAGTGGTCGAGGCGCCGCGGCACATCAGCTGCAAAGGCGGGGGCCGCGGCCGGGTGGAGGAGCTGCTAGTCTTCAACGCATGACCCTCCTCCTCGCGCTGCTGCTCGCGGCAGGGCCGTCCTCGTCCTACGTCCGCGCCGGCCGGCTGTTCGACGGCACCGGCGACGCCGCCCGGCGCGACGTGGTGCTGGAGATCGAGGGCGAGCGCATCAAGTCGGTGGGCGCGCAGCCGCCGGCCGGGGCCGAAGTGATCGACCTCTCCTCCGCCACCGTGCTGCCGGGGCTCATCGACGTGCATGTGCACCTCACCTCGCGCGCCGACCACTTCGAGGACATCTGGCAGTTCAAGACCTCGCTGCCGCAGGAGTCGATGGTGGCCGTGGTGCACGCCCGCCGCACGCTGGAGGCTGGCTTCACCACCGTGCGCGACGTCGGCTCGCCGCCCTTCGCCGCCGCCGACCTGCGCGACCTGGTCAACGAAGGATATCTCCCGGGGCCGCGGATCGTCGCCTCGGGACCGTGCATCAGCATCACCGGCGGCCACTGCGATCTGAACAACTATCCGCCCGAGGTGCGGGTGAGCATCTTCCCCGCCGAGCGCGACTTCGCCCAGGCCGACGGGGTCGACCAGATCCGCCACGTGGTTCGAGCCCAGATCCAGCACGGCGTGGACGTCATCAAGGTGGCCGCCAGCGGCGGCGTCTTCTCCCGCGGCGACACGCCCGGAGTGCCGCAGTTCACGGTCGAGGAGCTGCGGGTCGCCGCGTTCGAGGCCCACAGGGCGGGCCGGCGGATCGCCGCGCACGCACACGGGACGCAGAGCATCAAGGACGCGCTGAACGCCGGCGTCGACTCCATCGAGCACGGAACGCTCATCGACGACGAGGGCATCCGGCTCTTGAAGGAGCGGGGAGCGTGGCTGGTCGGCGACCTCTACAACGACGACTACATCCTGGGGAAGGCGGAGGAGCTGCGGATCCCGAAGGAGTACGTGGACAAGGAACGCGCCATCGGGCAGGTCCAGCGGCAGAACTGGGCGAAAGCGATTCGCGCGGGCGTCAAGGCGGCGTTCGGCACCGACGCCGGCGTCTATCCCCACGGCGACAACGCCCGGCAGCTCGCCGTCTACGTCAAGTACGGCATGACCCCCGCGCAGGCGATCCGGAGCGCCACTTCCGTCGCCGCCGACCTCCTCGGCCGTTCCCAGGACGTCGGCACGCTCCAACCTGGCCGCTACGCCGACCTGATCGCCGTCCGCGGCGACCCCCTCACGGACGTTAGGGTGTTGGAGTCCGTCCCGTTCGTGATGAAGGGTGGCAAGATCATCAAAGACGAGCTGCGCCAGATGAGCACCGCTCGCAAATAGACCTCGCTATGGATGCTCTGCCGCGATCATGACCGGCCCGTCCCCGGGGGTGCGTCCGCAGCGCCAACGCTGCCCCCGGGGTCCGAGTCGAACCCGAGTCGGAGGGGGGGCTGGCTCATGTCGCTGCGAACGCACCCCCGGGGCCCGGTCCGATGGGTCCGGCGTCTCATTGTCGCCGCGGTATGAGGCAGATCTATCGGGAACCATGCCGAACTGCGTCCAGGCAAGACCTCAGCCGCAATGGCAGCCTCGCGATTGCGCGGCGCCTTCAGCGGCGACAAGGAGACGCCGGACGCATCGGCGGTGGGGCCGGGGGTGCGTTCGCAGCGACATTAGGAGCCCCAGTCTCGGAGGTTGGCGCTTCTCGGACCCCCAGGGGCGACGCTGGCGCTGCGGACGCACCCCCGGCCCCGCCGCGGTCCTTACGTGCGCGAATCGCTCCTCGAGAGGCTCAGCGGGAGGCGGTTGCGGGAAGCTCAAGGGCCTGCGCGATCTCCTTCGCCTTGGCCTGGATGAGCTTCGTGTTGCGCGGGCCCATGCGGAGAAGGTGCTTCTCCACGGGGCCTTGCTTCTCCAGCTTGTCGTCGGCGAAGAGGTACAGAGCGCCCTGGCCCAGCTTCAGCTCGACGGGGCCCTCCACCACGGGGGCCGCCACGAGCCGCTGCAGCGCCTGGGCGGCCGCCGTGTCGACGTTGCGGCCCGGATAACCGAGGGCGTGATAGGCGGCCTGCAGCAATGGGTGGAGGTCGCCGACCAGGGCGGCGAAGCCCTTCGCGTCGATCGAGGCCACCACGTTGGCGAACGTGTCGTACCGGGCGTAGCTGCGCGGATCGACGTACGTCCGGTTCCGCTTCTGCTGGGCTTGGAACCCCTTCGCCGGGGCCAGGAAGCCCAGCTGCTTGCGGGGGCTCACGCCTTCCGAGAGGTTGTCGGTCACGGCCACCCAGCGCTCCAGGAGGCCGGACTGCTTGAGCCACTCCGCCCACTCGGGCCGCGAGGACAGCTTGGCCCCCTCGGCCCGGATGCGCGCGTCAGTCTCTTCCGCGGTCGGTAGCTTCGCGTCCGCGGGCGGCGCGGGCGCCTGCTGCTGCGCGACGGGCTCGGGCGGGGGCGCCGGAGGAGGTGCGCGGCGCACCCACAGGTAGGCGCCGACGGCGACCACCACGGCGGCCGCGATCGAGCCGACCGCTATCCAGGCGCCGGACTTCTTCTGCTGATTCTCCAACATGGGGGCCTCCGGGGGCGCGTCCATGGAACAGATGGTCTCTTCTCATCACTCCCGGGCGTGCTGGCAAGCGGACGACCGGCAGTAAAGTTTGAGCTCAAACTACACGCCCCTTCGACCTCCTACACCTCCACCACCAGCCCCTCGTGCAGGCGCAGGCGGCGGGGCATCCTCTCCGCCAGCCGGGGGTTGTGGGTCACCACGATGGCGGCGATTCCCAGCCGCCGGTTCAAGTCGAGGAGCAGCTGGTGGATGCCTTCGCCGGTCGCCTCGTCGAGGTTGCCGGTGGGCTCGTCCGCGAGCAACAGGCGGGGCTTGAGCACCAGCGCACGGGCCAGCGCGACCCTCTGCTGTTCTCCTCCGGACAACTCGCCGGGCCGGTGGTCCAGCCGGTGCCCCAGGCCGACCAGCTCCAGCGTCTCGCGCGCCACCTGCTCGGCCTCCTCGCGCGGCAGCCGGCTGATCAGACCCGGCATGGCCGCGTTCTGCAGCGCGGTGAACTCGGGCAGCAGGTAGTGGAACTGGAAGACGAAGCCCACGTTCCGGTTGCGGAACCGGGCCAGCGGCTCCTCTCCCATCTCGAAGGCGTCCTGCCCGTCGAAGAGCACGTGGCCCGCGGTGGGAGGATCCAGGGTGCCCACCACGTGCAGGAAGGTGCTCTTCCCCACTCCGCTGGGTCCGACCAGCGAAGCCATCTCCCCGGCGCGAAGCGCGAACGAGGCGCCGCGCAATACGTGGATCTCCTTCTCGCCCAGCCAGTACGACTTGTGCAGCCCGCGCCCTTCGAGGAGCGGCGTCGTAACGCGCGCCGCCGGGGAAGCCTCGACGGGGAGGGCCTCCATCACTCTTCCCGCAGCCCGTCCACGGGGGAGAGACGGCTCGCCTTCGTCGCCGGGTAGAGCGTGGCCAGATAGCTCAGCGCCACCGCGATCGCGGCGACCATGAGGAATTGCCCCCCGTCCACGTTCACCGGGAGGTTGCTGATGTAATAGACGTCCGGGTCGAGCTGCAGGCCGAACCGTTCGATGAACGAGCACGAGGCCAGGCCGAGGAGCAGGCCCATGGCGGTGCCGATCGCCCCGATGGCGAGCCCCTCCAGCACGAAGATCTTCATCACGCTCGAGTCGCGCGCGCCCATCGACTTGAGGATGGAGATTTCCTTCGTCTTCTCCAGAACCAGCATGATCAGGGTGGAGAGGATGTTGAAGCAGGCGACCAGCACGATGAAGGTGAGGATGATCGCCATCGCCAGCTTCTCCAGCTTGAGCGCGGAGAAGAGGTTGCGGTTGAGCTCCGCCCAGTCCTTCACCCGGTAGGGGAACCCCCCCAGCGCCGTCACCAGGCGGCGGCCCTCGGCACGCGCCGCGTCCACGTCGCTGAACTTCAGCTCCAGGCCGGTGACGTTGTCGCCCATGCGGAAGAACTTCTGCGCTTCCGGGATGCCGATGTAGGCGAACTTCGAATCGTACTCGTACATGCCCGAATAGAGGATGCAGGCGACCCGGAACGACCGCGATCGAGGGATCGGTCCGGTGGGCCCCATGTCGCCCAGCGGGGTGATCACCTGCACCACGTCCCCGACCCAGGCCCGCAGCGAGTGGGACATCTCCTTGCCGATGCAGATCCCCGGCATCTCGCGGAGCGCCTCGGGGGAGACGCCCTTGGCCAGCTCGTCCGGGTGCGACTGCTTCCGCTCGTAGGTATCTTGAAGGTACTGCTCGCCGTCCCCGAGGAGCCGCGCGGAGGGATGGGGCTTGGCCGCGGCGGTAAGCGGGATGTTGCGCGGCTCGGAGATCCAGGACAGCTCGCCGGCGATGACCTGCCGCGGCACCTCGTTCACGCTGCCCGCGGTGGCCGGATCGATCCCCTTGAGCTCCGCGCCGGTGGGAGTCTGCCCCTGCGAAAGGATCACCTCGTTCAGGATGAACGGGCTGGCGCCGGCGATGCCCGGCACCGAGAGCACCTTGGGCATCACCGCTTTCCACTCGCTGAAGTCGGACGAGTACTTGAGGAGCAGGGCGTGGGCGTTGGTGCCCAGGATCTTCTTCTTCAGATCGGCCTCGAACCCGCTCATCACCGAGAGCACTACGGTCAGCGCCCAGACCCCGACCGCTACGCCGATGATGGAGATGGCCGTCATCACCGCCGTGGCGGGTCGCTTGTGCCGCTGCCCGGGCGAAAGGTTGGCGAGTTGCGCGCGCGCCTGCACCCAGCGGGCGGCGAAGAACAGCGCGGCCACCACGGCAGCGGCCGAGACCGCGAACGCGAGCGCGTCCGTGCGCATGGCCGCGATCACGTTCGGCGGGCCGGAAAGCCCCGCGCGCCCGCGCGCCACCTGGTCCCACGAACGGGTCCAGACGCCCAACGCGAAGAGCAGGCCCGGAGGCACCAGCGCCCAGGTAACGAGCAAGGCCCCGGTCCGGCGGTTGAGCCGCAGGTGCGTGCGCGCGATCCCGGCCTCGAAGGCGAAGCGCAGGTCGGGGCTGGACGAGGCGCCGAGCAGCACTCCGAAGGAGGCGCCCCAGAGCCCGAGCAGCCAGGCGCCGGCGCCGGTGAAGCCGGCCCACAGGATCAGCTCGCGCGTGTCGGCGAAGAACTTGTCGTACGAAAACGAGGGCGGCTTCATCCGGTGCAGCACCAGGAAGGCGACGATGGCCAGCGCGACCGCGGCCGCTCCCAGCTCGCGCCATCCGAACCCGCGAGCGAGGAAGCTGACCAGGAACCCGCAGAGCAGGAACGCCAGCGCCTCGACCCCGAAGGAGAGCCCGATCACCGCGTCGGGCGAGAACAGGGTGCGGGCCGAGAGCAGGTGGCGGATGGCCAGCTGGGCGGCGAACGCCGTGACGAACAGCCACGACGCGACCAGGAACGCGCGCCACCGGAACCGCTTCATGCGCCCTCGTCCTGCTCGGGCTTGAGCAGCGGAAACAGCACCACGTCGCGGATGCTGGGCGAATCGGTGAACAGCATGGCCAGGCGGTCGATTCCGATGCCCTCGCCGGCGGTGGGCGGCATGCCGTGCTCCAGCGCGCGCAGGTAGTCGTGGTCGTAAGGCATCGCCTCGTGGTCGCCCCGGCGGGCCGCCTCGACCTGGGCGCGGAAGCGGGCCTCCTGGTCGCGCGGGTCGTTCAGCTCGCTGAAGGCGTTGGCGATCTCCATGCCCCCGGCGAACGCCTCGAAGCGGTCCACCAGCCGGGGCTCGGAATCCCGCTTGCGCGCCAACGGCGAAACCTCGATGGGATGGTCGAGCACGAACACGGGACGGTCCTTCGGGAGCGCAGCCTCCACCAACGCCTCGAACGCCCAGGCGATCTGTTCGCCTGTAGACGCCGTGCGGGACAGTTTGTTCAGTTCCTCGCGGTCGGTCACCCTGCCCGCCCACTGCTCGCGGGAGAGGCGCCCGAGGGCGTCGAGCTGCTCGGTCGGGGAGGAGCCGGGAACGCCGTACGCCTTCGCCACCTCGCCGACCATCGAGATCCGCGGCCAGGGAGGGCGCCAGTCGATCTCCGCCCCCTGGTAGGGAGCGATCAGGTTGCCCGTCACCTCCAGGGCCAGGCGCGCGATCATCTCCTCGGTCAGCTTCATCAGATCTTCGTAGGTGGCGTACGCCTGGTAGAACTCGACCATGGTGAACTCGGGGTTGTGCTTGCGATCGATCCCCTCGTTCCGGAAGATGCGGCCCACCTCGTAGACCCGCTCCAGCCCGCCCACGATCAGCCGCTTGAGGTGCAGCTCGGTCGCGATCCGGAGCTTGAGGGTCAGATCGAGCGTGTTGTGGTGCGTCTCGAAGGGGCGGGCCGCGGCCCCGCCTGCTTGCTCCGGGGTATGCAGCACCGGGGTCTCCACCTCGACGAAGCAGCGCTCGTCGAGGAACCGGCGCAGGCCGCTGATCAGCTTCGCGCGCCGGCGGAACACCTCGCGCACCTGGGGATTCACCGTCAGGTCCAGGTAGCGCTGCCGGTACCGCGTCTCCACGTCCGACAGGCCGTGCCACTTCTCCGGAAGCGGCCGCAGCGCCTTGGTCAGGATGCGGAAGCCCCCCTGGTCGGCCTCGATGGACAGCTCCCCGGTCCGGGTGCGCATCGCGCGGCCGCGCACCCAGGCGATGTCCCCCAGGTCGAGCAGCTTGAGCGCCTCGTAGGCCTCTTCCCCCACCTTGTCCCTCTTGATGAACGCCTGCAGGTCCCCGGTGCGGTCGCGCAGCGAGAGGAAGGTGGCCTTGCCCATGGTGCGGACGGCCATCACCCGGCCGGCGATCGAGTACGGAGGCGTGGGCTCCTTCTCCAGCGCCTCGGCGCTGTCCCCCGCGTGCACCTCCTTCACGTGCTCGGTGGTGGAGCCCACCTGGGCGGCGTTCCCGTACGGGTGCTGCCCCCCCGCCAGCAGGTCCCGCGCCTTCTCCTCCCGCAGTCGGATCTGGTCCTCGATCGAGCTGGTGGCGCCCGGTGTCGGCTTCACGGACATGGGAGCGGGTGTTCTATCGCTCAATCCGTCGCGGTGTCACGGGGTTCTCGGGAGTGCGGATTGCTCCCACCCGGGAAGTTCTGGCCGTGCACCGGCCACCGCCGGTATCCTGCCGTCGTGCTGATGCGCACCCGCAAGGCGCTCGAGCGAGCCGCGCTGCTCAGCGTAGGAATCCTCTGCGTCGCCGCAGGCCTGTTCTTCCTGACGCTGCCTTCGGCGGAGCCGCTGCGGGTCGAGAATCCGCGGATCACCGCCCTGATGCTGGCCCGCGAGGAACAGGCCGCGGAGCGGGGCCGGAAGCTGCCGCCGTTGCAGCAGTGGGTGCCGTTGGCGCGGATCTCGCCCTGGCTGCGCCGCGCGGTGGTGAACAGCGAGGACGCGCGCTTCTATGAGCACGACGGATTCGACGTGGTGGAAACCGAGGCGGCCATCGAGGAGGCGGCGGAGCGCGGGCGCCTCGGGCGCGGCGCCTCCACCATCACCCAGCAGCTGGCGAAGAACCTGTGGCTGGGCGAAGAGCGCACGCTGTGGCGCAAGCTGCGCGAGTACTTCCTGGCGCGCCGGCTGGAGGACCTCGGCAAGCGGCGCGTGCTGGAGATCTACCTGAACGTCGCCGAGTGGGGAGACGGGATCTACGGGGCCGAGGCGGCCGCCCGGGTCTGGTTCAACAAGCCGGCCGTGGAGCTGACGCCGTGCGAGTCGGCGGTGCTTGCGGGGATGCTCCCGGCGCCCCGCCGGCGCAATCCACAGCACCCCAGTGCGAGCCTGCGCAAACGGGCCTTCGCGATCCTCAACCTGTACGGCGCCTACGACCAGCTCGGGCCCGAGCAGCTGCAGGAGGAGCGCGACCGTCTGGCCGACATGCTCGGAGCGCCGATGGCGGCGTCCCGGTAACCCGCAGACCGCGCTGCGCCCCGACGCGACCTAGGCGTGGATCGCCTGTCGGTCCTGCGCCGATAGCTCCGTCCACTTCTTGCCCACCAGAGGCGACAAGCTGGCCTTCCATTCGCCGCCCAGGTCGACCAGCGAGGCGACGATCGAGTCCCGGAAGTAGGTCTGCACGCTGGGATCGACGAAGGTCACCCGCACCCCCGTGGTGCCGATGGTGATCTCCAGGTCGCAGCTGTCGCACTCGTCGCACTCCAGCGAGCCGGACTCGCGCACGTGCCCGATGTGCGGCCACTCGTGGTCGAGGTCCTTGTCCAGCGAGTCCTTCCAGAGGTGCACCTCGAGCCCGGTGCGCTTCTCGATCTGGTGCTTCAGATCGATGAGCGTGGGCGTGTTCCCGGAGAACGTCACGTCGTAGTGGATGATGGCCACGTCTTACACCTCCGCCTCGGGGGAGCTGCCCGGCCGGTCCTTGCGCCGCACGCCGAGCAGGTAGGGTTGGATGAACTGGTCGAGATCTCCGTCGAGCACCGCGTCGGGGTTCCCGCTTTCCACGCCGGTGCGCACGTCCTTCACCATCCGGTACGGCGCGAGCACGTAGTTGCGGATCTGCGACCCGAAGGAGATGTCCGCCTTGGACGCTTCCACCTTGTCGCGCTCCGCCTGCTGCTTGCGCAGCTCCAGCTCGTAGAGCCGCGAGCGGAGCACCTTCCAGGCCATGTCCCGGTTCTTGTGCTGGCTGCGCTCGTTCTGCATCGACACCACGATACCGGTGGGAAGGTGGGTGAGTCGAATGGCGGAGTCGGTCTTGTTGACCTTCTGGCCGCCCGCGCCCGAGCTGCGGAAGGTGTCGGTGCGCACGTCCGCCGGGTTGATCACCACCTCGATGTCCTCGTCCACCTCGGGGTAGACGTACACCGAGGCGAAGCTGGTGTGCCGCCGCGCGTTCGCGTCGAAGGGCGAGATGCGCACCAGCCGGTGGACGCCCACCTCCGCCTTGAGCCACCCGTAGGCGTGGTCCCCGCGGGCGATGAACAAGGCGTTCTTCAGGCCCGCCTCCTCGCCCGGCTGGAAGTCCCCCGCCTCGACGTCCCACCCTTTGCGCTCCGCGTAGCGCCTGTACATCCGGTAGAGCATCTCCGCCCAGTCCTGCGACTCGGTCCCGCCGGCCCCGGCGTTGATCTCCACGATCGCGTTGAGCTGGTCCTGGGGGCCGCCCAGCATGCGCGAGAGCTCGAGCCGCTCGACCCCCTGGGCGGCCTCGCGGATCGCCGCCTGGACCTCCCCCCGCGCCAGGTCGTCGTTGGCCTCCTCGGCCAGCTCGTGGAGCGCCAGCGCGTCCTCCAGCCGCTGCTTCTCCCGCTCGAACGAGGCGATGGCGAGCTCCAGCTGGCTTTTCTCCCGCGAGAGGTGCTGCGCGCGCTTCTGGTCCTCCCAGAATCCGGGCTGCACGCTCTCGCGCTCGATCAGTTCGACGCGGGCGCGCTTGCGCTCGATGTCAAAGCGACCCCCGAAGCGCCTCGACGCGCCGGGAGAGCTCGTCCAGTTCCGGGGAAGGGGAGGCCATGCGCATCCAGAGTAGCTCAAGCCACTAGGGGGACACCATAAGAACATGGTGTCCCCCCTCACTATCGGGCAAACGAGTCGCCGACCATTCCCTGGCTGCCGAGCAGGCGGCGCTCCGCCGCGGCCATGCGGCGGGCATCGCGCGCGGTATGGTGATCGTGCCCCAGACAGTGGAGGAGCCCGTGGGCGAGGAGACGGCGCAGCTCGGCCGACAAGCTCCAGCCGCCCGCGCGTGCCTGGCGGCGGGCGGTGTCCAGCGAGATCACCACGTCCCCCAGGGAGGCGCCGTGCTGGGGGAAGGAGAGCACGTCGGTGGGGCGGTCCATTTTCCGCCACTCGCGATTCAGCGCCCGCATGCGGCGATCGGAGACCAGCGCCAGCGACAGCTCGCGCCCCTGGCCCAGAGCGGCGAGCTGCTGCTTTGCCGCCGTGCGCAGGACGCGCGCCGCGTGTCCACCTTCGCTCACTTCGACGGACAGCCGCACCCGGGGCGGGCGCCGGCGGGGGCCGGTGTGCTTCTGCGCTGAGACGATTCGGGCCAACGCCCCGCTCCGCGTAGCAACCTCGCCTGATGGCTGTCAAATTGCCAGCAGGGAACCGGCCATGCGGGCGAGCGGCCCCTTCCGTTCCTGCCTGATCATCGTTAGATCAGGGCCGAACTGGAGGCCCCCGCCCCCGTGCGCCGCTGGCCGTACATCCTGGTCGTCGACGACGACACGGACTTCCGCGAAGGCCTGCGGGCCGCGCTGGAGATGAAGGGCTACCAGGTCGAGGAGGCGGGGAACGGCAAGGAAGCGCTGGAGCAGATCGAGAAGAAGCCTCCGCTCCTGGTGCTGCTCGACCTGCAGATGCCGGTGATGAACGGCCGCGAGCTTCTGCAGAAGCTGCGCGCCGTGTCCGACACCAAGGACGTGCCGGTGGTGATCATCTCCGGGTTCGGATTCGAGTGGGAGGCCGAGCTGATGGGCGCTCAGGGCTATGTCGGCAAGCCCTTCGAGCCCGAGGAGCTGGAGCGCACCATCGCCGCCCTGCTCCGTCCGCGGCTGGTCAGCGTGCGCTCGGGACCTTTGCCCGAGAAGCACCGCTGAGCAGCTCCTGACGAAGTCGCTTCTCTTCGTCCATCAGCGCGGAGATGCGATCGCAGAAGAGGTCCGCGCACTTCTTGTGGTGGCTGAGGCGGGTCTCCGCGGGAAAGGCGGAGAGGTCGATCGGCTCGCCGTAGACCGCCACGATGGGAGCGCGGCCGAGCGCGCTGGCGGCGATCTCGCGGAAGAGCTTGTTCGACAGGCCGGTGATGAACGCGGGCACGACCACCAGCGGCCGCGACTTGAGCGCCACCTCGCCGGCGCCGGGTTGCGCCGGCAGCAGCTGGTAGGGGTCCTGACCCTTGTTCCGGGTGCCCTCGGGATGGAAGCCCACCAGGTTGCGGGGCCGGCGCAGCTTCTCCAGCACCAGGGACAAGCTGTAGCGGTTGAACGCTTTCGAGCGCGGCTTGCGAAAGAACGGCGGAAACATCGACCCGCCCGAAAGCGCCAGGCAGATGAGGAGCCCCAGCGGGTTCTCGTAGAAGAAATTGGCCCGGACCGGGAAGGACGTCCGCCACCGTTTTCTCCAGGTCCGCACCAGGATCCAGCCCAGCACGAACAGGTCGAAGAAGGTGCGGTGGTTGGCGACCAGCAGGATGGACGCTTCGGGCGGGACGCCCTGCAGGCGCTCGAGGCCGCGGACCGAGAGCCGGCGGAAGAGGATCAGCCCGAAGATCGGCTCCAGGATCCAGCGCTGCCAGAGCGAGCCCAGCCCCGCCCCGCCGCCGACGTTCGCCCACCGCATGACGCGGAACGCGAGCCGCTCGAACGGCGCCAGGACCTCGAACGGCGGCGCGGCAGCGGCGCGCTCGCGCTCCACGGTGGCGGGCAGCTCGGCCAAGGGGGCCTCTCTATACCTCGACGGGGAGGGGCGAGGGAGAGGTCGGGGTCGAGGTGCGGGGTCGAGGTCGAGGTCGAGGGAAAGGTCGAGGTCGAGGTCGAGGTCGAGGTCGAGGGAAAGGTCGAGGGTCGGGGTCGGGGTCGGGGTCTGGGAATATCTGCCGAATCAAGATCTGGATCTGCACCAGGCAAGCGCGCGCCAGCGCTGCGCGCTGGCACTGGCGCTTGCTGCAGGTCGGGCAACTCCCGGGATCGGGTGTGAGGGATCGGTTCGCATCCCGTCATCGGCGTTTCTCCTTGCAGGTCGTGAAAGGAGAAACGCTGATGACGGAGATGCCGATGTTGCCCCACCACAAGCTGATCGCCTACGGGGTCGCGAGGGACTTGTTGCTCGCGGTCCGGGCTGCGCAGGTGAGGGATGCGAAGTTGAGGGACGAGGCGTTGCGCTCGGCGAAGAGCGCTTGCCTCAATTGTGCCGAAGGGGCTGGGCGGGTTTCGCTGGCCGACAAGGCCCGGGCGTTCACCATCGCTCGTGGGGAGGCCTGCGAAGCAGCGGCCGCGGTCGAAGTCGCCGCTCTGTGTGGTGACGCTTCCTTGGAAGCCGCCCGGCGGGTGGGTCTACTGACCCACCGGCTGGTCGCGATGCTGACCGCGCTCATCCGACGCGGAGCTTCCAGAGCATCCGGCTGAGCTTCGAGCTCCGCGACCTCGACCCTACCCGACCTGGCCCTCGACCTTGACCCCAACCTTGACCTTGACCCCCGACCCCGACCTCAGAACCCGGGCACCAGCTTGGCGATGATCTCTTTCATGATCTCGCTGGTGCCGCCGCCGATGCTGAGCAGCCGGGCGTCGCGGAAGGCGCGCGCGATGGGGGTCTCCACCACGTAGCCCATGCCTCCGTGGAACTGCATGCAGTCGTAGACCACGCGCTGGATGAGATCGCCGGCGAACAGCTTGGCCATGCTGATCTCCTTGACCGCAGATTCCTTGCGGGCGAACAGGTCGCACGCCCGGTAGGTGAGCCAGCGCGCGGCTTCGATCGAGGTGAGGTGATCGACGAACCGGTGCCTCCAGACCTGGAACTTGATCAGCGGCTTCTCGAAGGCCTCGCGCTCGTTTCCGTAGCGAAGGGCCTCGGCCACCATCTGGTCCATCCCGGCGACCGCTCCGACGGCGGCGATCAGCCGCTCGCCCTGGAAGTTCGTCATCACGTGGTAGAAGCCCTGGTTCTCCTCGCCCAGCAGGTACCGGGCCGGGACCCGGCAGTTCTCGAAGAAGAGCAGCGCCGTGTCGCTGGAGAGGTTGCCCACCTTCTGCAGCTTCTTGGAGACCGAGAACCCCTTCACGTCGGTGGGAAAGGTGAGCAGCGAAATTCCGCCGTAGCCCGGGCCGCCGGTGCGCACCGCCAGCGTGATGAAGTCCGCCCGGGTACCGTTCGTGATCCACATCTTCGCCCCGTCGATCACGTAGTCGTCGCCAGAGCGGCGGGCCGTGGTGCGCAGGCGCGCGACGTCGCTGCCTGCGTCGGGCTCGGAGATGCCCAGGGCGGCGATTTTCTCTCCGGAGAGGGCGGGGGCGAGGAACTCCTTCTTCTGCTCGGCGGTGCCGATCTCCTGGATGATCGGGGTGGCGATCTGCGACTGTACCAGGACGCCCATGTTCACGCCCGAGTTCCGGCTGTGCACCAGCTCCTCGGCCAGAACCACCGCGTGCCAGTAGTCGCCTCCGGAGCCGCCCACCTCTTCCGGATAGTTCACGCCCAGGGCGCCCAGCTCGGCCAGCTGGTGGAACACCTCGCGAGGAAAGATCCCGGCCTCGTCCCACTCCAGCGCGTGGGGGGCCAGCTCGCGCACCACGTAGTCGCGCAGCGTCTTGCGGAACAGGTCGTGCTCGGACGTGAACGGCGGCGCGATCATGCGATCCCCGCGGCTGAATGAATGCTCATTCACCGCCGCCGAGGGTATCACGCCAGCGCGGAGCAGGCGAGGCCCGCGCCGGCGCCCAGCGCCAGCGCGCTCCAGGCCAGGCTGGAGGCGACCGGGCGCTCCATCTCGCCCGCGCCGCGCGCGACCGCTCCCGGCAACGCCGCGCACAGGCCGCCCAACGCGAACAGGCCCACGCCGATCGCCGCCGGCGGCGCGACCTGGCGGAGGACCAGCCCCACCCCGCCGATCACGGCGAGGGCACGCGGGACGACCAGCGCGTTGCGCGCCGCCGCCTCGCCTCGCGCAGCGGCGGCCATCCCCAGGAGCGGCGGCAGCACCGCCCACAATCCCCAGGACGACCGCACCGCCGCGGCGGCAGCGCATCCGCCGCCGACCGCTGCTGCCAGCGCGAGGTGCCCGGCGAGCGGCGTGCGGAGGACCTGGAGACGGACCCGCGACGGCCAGGTCGAGCGGGGCGTCCCGCGGTCGCGCAGGTCGGGCACTCCCAGGCTGCCGACCAGCAGCGCGGCGGTCCCCAGGAGCGGCGCCAGCCTCGGCTCCGCGACGCCGATCGCCAGGCCCAGCCCGCAGCCCAGGCCCTGCGCCATATCGAGCCACGAGTACGCCGTCGCGCGGCGCTCGACCGTGATCGCGTCGGCCATCGCCGCCGCGCAGAGGTCCGCCACCGCCGGCAAGGAGGCCGCCACCGCCCCGAGCGCATCGGCGAAGCTCACGGCCGCGAAGCCCTGCACCAGAAGTGACATGGCGAGCAGCATGAACGCCACCGCTCCGCGCCCCAGCCGCGCGCCCAGCCAGCTCCAGAAGGGGCGCAACGCCCGCGACACGGCGAAGGCCACAGCCGCCCAGGCCGGCCCGCGATGCGCGAGCAGCCGCGCGAACCAGATCCAGGCAGCCAGCTCCGCCCCTCCGGCCAGCAGGGCCAGGCGCGCGGCGAAGCGCGCCTCGTCCGCGAAGAGGCGCGGCCTCACCGCAGGCGCAGGCTGGATGGGGAAGCGAGACCGCTTCGGCCCGGTCGGTGCGAATTCCTCGGGCAGCTTCTCGCCGGACACGGCCGGGAAGGGTACACCAGATGCCGAAGTGTGATCTCCGTCACGTCGTCGCGAAATATGGGCCGAGGCAGGCAGAGGTGCGCGTGCGTCGGCGCCCCGCGCCTGCGATAGAGTCTCCTCCATGCAGACCTTGCCCACCGAGGGGCGAGGCGCGCCCGCGCCGGTCAAGTGCGCCCATTGCGGCGGGCCGTTCACCCCCTCGCTGGGGGATCAGTTCCTCTGCGACGCCTGCCAGGGCCTGGTGCCGCCCGAGCCGCGCTCGCACCTGCGCGAGAGCGACGTGGCGGGCTGCAAGCTCGTCCACCAGCTCGGCGCGGGGCGCTTCTCGACCTCGTGGCTCGCGGACGCGCCGGACGGATCCTCGGCAGTGGTCAAGCTGCTCCATGCGTATGCCCCCGAGTCGGCCACGGTGCAGCGGTTTCTCGGCGAGGTGCAGCGGGTCGCCCAGCTTCCGGCGATGGAGCATCCGGCCGTGGCGCCGCTCCTCACCGGAGGGGTCCAACTCGCCAGCGCGCTGTTCCTCGTCTACCGCAGCGGAGGCGACGCCACGCTGGCGGACGAGCTTCGGTCGCGCGGCCGGATCGTTGCGTCGCGAGCGCTGGAGCTGGCAGCGCAGCTCGCCGAGGCGCTCGGCGCGCTCCATGCCGGCGGGGTGCTGCACCTCGACCTGAAGCCCGCCAACGTGTCCATCGTCCGGGACCCGGACGGGGCGGAGCAGGCGGTGCTGCTCGACGCTGCCACCGCCCACCTCTTGGCGCGAGCCGACGTCCGCGACGACTGGTCGCTGCCCCTCTCCACCGCCGCATACATCTCGCCCGAGGAGGCCGGCGGCGGAGTCCCGGGCCCGCGCTCGGACCTCTACTCGCTGGGCGCCCTGCTCTTCCAGTGCATCTCGGGCCGGCTCCCCGTGCTCGGGTCTACCGCCGAGGAGATGATCGCCGCGCATCTGTATCAGCCGCCGCTCTCGCTGCGAGACGTCGGCCGCAGGGCGCACCCGCAGCTGGAAGCCGCGCTGGCCCGCGCCCTGGCCAAGGACCCGGAGCAGCGCTTCGGCAGCGGCGAGGAGATGGCCGCCGCGCTGCGCGCCCTGGTCCCGGTCGCCGACCGCGCCGGCGCCGGGGCCGAGCCGCCCGCGCCCCTCCCCGACCCGATCCCCGTCCTCGCCGCGCCCGCCGCGGGGAAGGACCCGGCGCCGGAGCGTCCCTGGCGCACCGCGGGGCCCCAGGGCGGCCGCTCCCGACGGAAGCTCGCGGCGTTCGCGGCAGTCGCCGGCGCGATCGCCGCGCTCGCGCTGGCCGCCGCCGCGCTCCGCCACCGCTCTCCGGGCCCCGAATCGCTTCCGATCGCCGGCCCACCGCAAGCGGGCGCCGACCTCGCCCCGCCGGCAGCGGTCGAGACCGCCTCTGCCGACGCCACCGATCCGGACGACGCCGCCACCCCTGCGCGGGCCGCCCTCCGCCGGGCCCAGCTGCAGGTCACCGCAGGCGATGCGCGCGGCGCCGAGAAGACGCTCGCTGCGCTGCTTTCGGAGCCGGGGTCGTCCCGGCGCGACCTTTCCCACGCGATGCGCCTGATGGGTTCGGCCGAGGCGCGGCGGGGGCACAACAAGACGGCGGTCGAGTGGTACCGCAAGTCCCTCCACCTCACCGACGACGCCGCCGAGCGCGAGCGCGTGGTGCGGATCATCCAGCACCTCGCGCACCAGTAGCGCCCGCGGGGTCCAAAAAAAATTATTTTTTTTGGGGGCTGGGGCTCAACCCGCCTCCCCGGGAGAGACCCGGGAAGGATCGGTGGGAAAGCGGGCGAATTCCTCCAGCAGCGCGGCGCAGAAGGCGACCACGGCGCGGCCGTTGGCGAAGAAGCGGAAGAGCGCCACGTCGGATCCGGGTTCGCCGGCCTGGCCGCCCACCGCCTCGAGCAGGCTGCGCAGGTCGAGGCCCGCCTCGATCTGGTACGCTTCGGGTCCCCCGGTCACGCGGAGGGCCAGGGCCGAGCCGGCGGTCGGCTCCAGCGCCGCGCCCCCCGGCTGCCCTGCCTCGAGCAGGGCCTCGAGCTGCTCGAGGAACTGGATCAACTCCAGGTCGAGCAGGGTCACCTGCGGAAGCCGCAGGAGCGTCACGAAGGCGTGCTCGCCGGTGGTGGGCCGGTGGCGGTAGCGCTCCACCGCCACCTCCGCCAGCAGGGCGGCCGGGCTGCGCACCCCGTCGGACGATCGGGACGACAGCTCCAGCCGGAAGCGCAGATTGGAAGCCTGGTTGAGGAGCACCGCCACGCCCCGTCTGTAGCACGGCTGTGGTATCTCCACCGGCTTCAAGCATGCGTCGACTGCGTTCCCTCGCGCTGCCCACCTTGTCGGGCGTGCTCTATTTCGTCTCCTGGATCGGCTTCGGCATCTGGCCGCTCGCCTTCGTCTGCTTCGTTCCCCTGCTCTTCTCGCTGCGGGAGGCCACGCCGCGCGAAGCCTTGCGGCGGGGCGCCTGGTTCGGATTCGTCGCCCACCTGGGCGGGTACACCTGGGTCATCCACCTGCTGCGCATCTTCGCCTTCGCGCCGCTGCCGCTCGCCTTTCTCGGATACGTCGTCCTTTGTCTGGCGCAGGGTCTCCTCTTCGGTGTGTTCGCCTGGGCCCTGCGGCGGACCTGGACGGCCACGCGCTGGCCGCTGGCTGCGCTGCTGCCGCTCTGCCTGGTGGCCACGGAGTTCGTCTATCCGCTGCTGTTCCAGAGCTACACCGGGGTGGCCCTGATGCCCCTGGTGCCCCTGGTCCAGGTCGCGGACCTGGGGGGTGTCCTGCTGCTCTCGGCCCTGCAGGGCACCGTGAACGGCGCGCTGGTGGATCTGTTCCTCACCCGCCGGCCCTGGCCGCTGATCGGCGCGGGCCTCGCGGTGGCCGCGAGCCTCACCTACGGCGTGTGGAGGATCGGACGGATCGACGCCCGAGAGCAGGCATCTCCCATGCGCCGGATCGGGATCGCCCAGCCCAACGTGGGCGAGATCGCGCTGCACCGCAATCCGTACGCCTCGGTGCAGGCGCTCTGGGCGGACACCGCGGAGCTGCATTCCCGGGGCGCCGACCTCGTGATCTGGCCCGAGGTCGGCTACAACCTGCGCCCGGTCCGCGACGGCGACGACGGGCGGGCCATCTCCGGGGGCATCCCCGTCTCCATCATCGCCGGGGTGGAGCGCGTGCACGGCAAGGAGGCCTGGAACAGCGCCCTGGTCATCGGGCCCGACGGGAAGATCGGCGACCACTACGACAAGATCCAACTGCTCGCGTTCGGCGAGTACATCCCGTTCGGCGACTGGTTCCCCTTTCTCTACGAGTGGTCGCCGCTGGCCGCGCACCTGACCCCGGGCACCAGCACCCGGCCGCTGCGCGCCGGCGGCTACCGGTACGCGACTTTCATCTGCTACGAGGACATCCTCCCCTGGATCGTGCGCAAGACCATGGAAGACCACGGCGAGGGCCGGGCGCACGCCCTGGTGAACCTGACGAACGACTCCTGGTACGGCGCGGGGCACGAGCAGGAGCAGCACCTGCAGCTCGCCGCCCTGCGCACCATCGAGCACCGCCGCTGGCTCCTGCGGGCCACTTCCACCGGCATCAGCGCGTTCATCGACGCCTCCGGCAGGGTGGTCACGCGCATCCCCGCCGACGTGCGCGGCGTGGCGGTGCGCGACGTGCCGATGATGCAGGGCACCACGGTGTACGAGGTGGTCGGGGACTGGCCTGGTTGGCTGGCGCTCGGTCTGCTCGGCTTCGTCGCCGCGCGCGAGCTACGGCGCCGGAAGAGGAGGTTGTGATGGCGCACAGCGTCATCGCCCCTCGCGCCGTTGAGAACGTCAGCCCCTCCGCTTATCCTGCCCGGTCCTGATGGAGCCCGAACACATCCTGGTGAAGGGTGCTCGCGAGCACAACCTCAAGGGCATCACCCTGGAGATCCCCAAGAAGCGCCTGGTGGTCTTCACCGGCGTCTCGGGGTCCGGCAAGAGCTCGCTCGCCTTCGACACCCTCTATGCCGAGGGTCAGCGGCGGTACGTGGAGTCGCTCTCCGCCTACGCCCGCCAGTTCCTGGGGCAGATGGAGAAACCCCACTACGACGTGATCCGCGGGCTGTCGCCCACCATCTCCATCGAGCAGAAAGCGGCGTCGAACAACCCGCGGTCGACCGTGGGCACCATCACCGAGATCCACGACTACCTGCGCGTCTTGTTCGCCGCGGTGGGCAAGCAGCACTGCACCATCTGCGGCCGCCGGGTGGGGAAGCAGAGCGCGCAGCAGATCGCCGAGGAGCTGGCGCGGCTGCCGGAAGGCACCCGGCTGACCCTGCTGGCGCCGCTGGTCGAGCAGCGCAAGGGAGAGCACAAGGAGGTGCTGGCCGACGCCCGCAAGCGCGGGTTCGCCAGGGCCCGGGTGGACGGCGTCATCCGGGCGCTCGACGAGGACATCGAGCTGGACAAGAAGCGCAAGCACGACGTCCAGATCGTGGTCGACCGCCTGGTGATCAAGGGCGGGGAGACGGACCGGCGCCTGATCGACAGCGTCGAGACCGCCCTGCGGGAAGGCAAGGGCGTCTTGCACGCGCTCACCGGTTTGCCGCAGAAGGGCGAGACGCACTCGATCTACAGCGAGCACCTCTCCTGCCCGGTGGACGGGATCAGCTTCCCCGAGCTGGCGCCGCACAGCTTCTCCTTCAACAACCCCCTGGGGATGTGCCAGGAGTGCAACGGCCTCGGCTCCCGGCCGGAGATGGACCCCGATCTGGTGGTGCCCGATCAGACCAGGAGCATCCGGCAGGGAGCGGTCGAGCCCTGGGCCCACGCGCTCGAGCGCGGCGGCGGGTGGACGTTCCGGATGATCGAGTCGCTGGCGCAGAGCTTCCGGGTGCCGCTCGACAAGCCGTGGAAGGACCTCCCGCGCGAGCTGAAGCAGATCCTCCTCTACGGCTCGGGCGACGAGACGATGAGCATCCGCTGGAGCGAGGGCGGGCGCAGCGGCACGTACCGGACCAGCTTCGAGGGCATCATCCCGATGCTGATGCGCCGCTACCGGGAGACCACCTCCGAGAGCATGCGCAAGCACTACCTGCGCTACTTCAGCGACAAGGCCTGCTCGGCCTGCAAAGGCGAGCGGCTGCGTCCGGAAAGCCGGGCGGTGACCATCGGCGAGGTGGTCGCCCCGGGAAGCGCCCCGGACGAGTTCATCGAGAAGGGCAAGTCCATCGTCGACGTCTCCCGCATGACCATCGAGACGGCCGCGAAGTTCGTCGACGAGCTGCCCCTCCAGGGAAACGACAAGGTGGTGGCGGCGGAGCTGCTCAAGGAGATCGGCAACCGGCTCCGCTTCCTGCTCGACGTGGGCCTGGGCTACCTCACCCTCGATCGCCCCGGTCCCACGCTCTCGGGCGGGGAGTCGCAGCGGATCCGCCTGGCCTCGCAGATGGGCAGCGAGCTGACCGGCGTCATCTACATCCTGGACGAGCCGTCCATCGGGTTGCACCAGCGCGACAACGCGCGCCTCCTGGCCACGCTCAAGCGGCTGCGCGACCTGGGCAATTCGGTCATCGTGGTCGAGCACGACGAGGAGACGATGGAGGAGGCCGACTGGATCGTCGACTTCGGCCCCGGAGCGGGCGAGCTGGGCGGGGAGATCGTCGCCGAGGGGCCGCCGCAGAAAGTGATGCAGGCGGAGCGCTCGCTCACCGGGGCATATCTCGCCGGCCGGCGCCGCATCGAGGTGCCGGCTACGCGGCGGCGCGGCAGCGGGAAGAGCCTGCGCCTGATGGGGGCGGCGGCGAACAACCTCAAGGAGGTCGACGTCGAGTTCCCGCTCGGGACCCTGACCGCGGTGACCGGCGTGTCCGGCGCGGGCAAGTCCACTCTGGTCAACCGGATCCTCTATCCCTCCCTCTCCCGGGCCCTGTACGGCTCGCGCGAGGCGCCCGGGCCCTACAAGGCGCTCTCCGGCATCGAGCACCTCGACAAGGTGATCGACATCGACCAGAAACCGATCGGCCGCACGCCGCGCAGCAACCCGGCCACCTACACCAAGGTGTTCGACTGCATCCGCGACGTCTTCGCCCGCACGCCCGAGGCGCGCGCCTACGGGTACGAGCCCGGGCGCTTCAGCTTCAACGTGAAGGGCGGCCGGTGCGAGGCCTGCGAGGGCGACGGGATGAAGGTGGTGGAGATGCACTTCCTCGCCGACGTGTACGTGCCGTGCGAGGTGTGCCACGGGAAGCGCTTCAACGACGCCACCCTGCGGGTCACGTTCAAGGGAAAGAACATCGCCGAGGTGCTGGACCTCTCGGTCCGCGAGGCGATGGAGCACTTCAGCGTGCACAAGGAGATCATCCGCATCCTGAAGACGCTCGACGACGTGGGCCTGGGCTACATCAAGCTGGGCCAGCCCTCCCCCACCCTGTCGGGCGGCGAGGCCCAGCGGATCAAGCTGTCCCGCGAGCTGGCCCGCACCGACACCGGGCGCACGCTCTACTTCCTGGACGAGCCCACCACCGGGCTGCACTTCGAGGACATCCGGCGGCTGCTCAGCGTGCTTGGTCGGCTGGTCGAGGCAGGCAACACCGTGATCGTCATCGAGCACAACCTCGACGTCATCAAGTGCGCCGACTGGGTCGTCGACATGGGCCCCGAAGGTGGCGACGAGGGAGGGTACATCGTCGCCACCGGCGCCCCCGAGGACCTGGCGCGGGTCAAGCAGAGCTACACCGGGCAGTACCTGAACAAAGTGCTGGGCCGCGCCCGCGTCGCCTGAAGCCCGCTGCGGAGTGGAGGGAAAACCGATGCTGCTCGTCTTGCTGCTGGCCGCGCTGGCGCCGGCGCGCCGCGATCCCCGCCTCGAGGCAGTCGTGCAGCGCATCGAGCCCGCGGCGCTGCACGCCACCGTGGCGAAGCTGGTCGGATTCGGCACCCGGCACACGCTGTCGGACACGAAGTCGGAGACGCGCGGGATCGGAGCCGCAAGGCGCTGGCTCGGCGCCCAGTTCGCCGCCGCGGCCCAGGGCACCCGCCTGAAGACGTTCGAGGATCGCTTCACGGCCGAGCCAGGGCGCCGCATCCCCGCGGCCGCGGAGCTGATCAACGTGGGCGCGGTGCTCCCGGGGAGCGATGCCGCGCGCGCCAAGCAGGCGATCGTCATGACGGGCCACTACGACAGCATTCCGTCGAACGTCATGGACGCGCAGAGCGACGCGCCAGGCGCGGTGGACGACGCCAGCGGCACCGCGATGGCGCTGGAGCTCGCCCGCGCCTTCGCCAAGGAACAGCCGGCGGTGACCGTGTACTTCGTCGCCGTCGCCGGCGAGGAGCAGGGGCTGATCGGATCCGCCCATCTGGCCCAGCGGCTCAAGCAGGAAGGCATCGAGGTGCTGGCGATGACCAGCGTGGACATCGCCGGGAACGTGGAGGGGCAAAACGGCGCGATCGACAACACCCGCGCCCGCCTCTACTCGGAGGGGACGCCGGTCGCGGAGACCGAAGCGCAGAAGCGGCTGCGCGAGGCAGTGGGTGGCGAGAACGACAGCCCGTCGCGCGAGTGGGCCCGGTATCTCGAGCGCCTGGGCGAACGATACGTGGAGAACCTCGAGCTCCTGCCGATGCTGCGGCGCGATCGCATCGCCCGCGGATCGGATCACATGTCGTTCAACCAGCAGGGCTTCCCCGCCGTGCGTCTCTCCGAGATGGTCGAGCACTACGACCGGGAGCACCAGACGCCGCGGACGGAGAACGGCCGCCCGTACGGCGACGATCTGGCCCACTTCGACTCGCCCTATGCCGCCAAGCTGTGCCGCGCGCTGGCCGCGGCGCTGGGGTCGCTCGCCCTTGCGCCCGCAGCTCCGGCGGCGGTCAAGCTGGGCGGCGCGGTCAGCCCGGACACGCGGCTGCGGTGGACGCTTCCCGCCGATCCGCGGATCGCCAGCGTGGCGATCTACCGCCGCCGCGCCGACTCCGTCCGCTGGGAACGCGCCCAGCTGGTCGGCAAGGTCGACCACGTCGTCCTGCAGAACGTCGTCCCGGACGACGAATTCTTCGCGGTCGCCACCGTGGACGCCGCCGGCAACGAATCCCTCCCCCAGGCCCCCTCCGAGCTGGAACGGTAGTTGCTCGCGAACGCTGCTAGCTAGTCCAAGAGCGTTTCACGCAGAGGGCGCTGAGGAGAGGGAGGAAGGGAGAAAACGAATCGCTCCTCCCCTCCTCCCGTTTCCTCAGCGCCCTCTGCGTGAAATGTTCTAGGTTGGATTACGGTTCGCGGGTGCCGGCGTCGGGTTGCTGCTTGGCCTGCTGGAGATCGGCGGGTGGGGCCTCGAAGAGGTCGAGGTTGCGCAGCAGATCGACCTGCTCCAGCAGCGCGAGCTGTTTGATCACTTCGGCGTCCTCGGCGGAAAGCGGCTTGCCCTGCTGGGCCGGCGGGGGGCTCCGGCGGGGCTCGTCGGAGAGCACGCTTCGGGGAAGCGCGCAGAGCGCAGCGGCGGCGAGCAGGGCGGCTCGAGAGACCATGGCTTATTCGCGGCGCAGCCGCTGTTTCCGCTCTTCCTTGCGCTCGCGGCGCTGCTCCTGCCGCTCCTGCCGCCTCTCCTGGCGCTGCTCGCGGAAGCGCTGGCGCGCCGCCTCGCGCTCATCCGGCGTCATCTGCTCCCACCGCTCCATGTTCTCCAGGATCTGGCGCCGCTGATCGGGATCGGCGCTCATCACCTGCCGGAGGGACTCGCGCAGCTTCTCCCGCTCCTGCGGGGAGAGGGAGCGGAACCGCTGCCACTCGCGCAGCACCTGCTGGCGCTGCTGGGGCGGCATCGCCAGGAACCGGCGGTAGTTTTCCTCGACGCGGGCGTGCTCGTCCGGGGACATCCGGTTGAGGCGCGCCAGGTTCTCCTGGATGCGTTGCCGCTCTTCGGGAGGCAGCTGCTGCAGCTCCCGGTAGCGTTGCCGCAGCTCTTCTTGCCTTTCCGGAGTCAGGCTGCGGAACCGCTCCTCGGCGGATTGCCCCTGCCCTTGCGCCCGCGAGGCGGCGGGCACGGCGGCGAGCGAGAGGAGGAGCGCGAGCGCCGTTCGCCGGATCACGGCTTGCCCTCGGGCGTAAGGGTATGGAGCACCGAGACCACCTCGAGGTCTCGGAGGGCGTCCTGGTTCTGCACCACGCTCAAGTCCTCGAAGAGCTCGAGTCGCTGCGCGACCATCAGCTCCTCTTCGTTCGGGCGGGGCGCGGGCCGCGCGATCAGCACGGCCACCGCCGCGGCCGCCGTCGCCGCCAGCCCTCCGCCGAACGCCCAGCGCCACCAGGGGGCGCCGATCGGGCGCGGGTGCAGCTCCGTCGCGCGGGCCGCGACCCGTGCCGCGAAACCGAGGCGCGGAAGGGCGGCAGGCAGGGGAGCGACGATCGACGTCCCCGCCTGCAACAGGCCCAACTCCTCGGCGCACGCCGTGCACGAAGCGAGGTGGCGGCGCACCTCGCCGGCCTCGGCCGCCGGCAAGCTGCCGGCCAGCCAGGCGCCGAGCCGATCCGCGATGTGGCCGTGCTGGGTCATCGGTTCCAGTCCCTCGGGGGCGCAGCCTCCCCCGCAGGGCAGACCCTCCGGGATGCTCAAAAGTTAGGTGTACCAAATCCAGCCCTATGAGCTGAACAGCCCGTGCCGCGCCGCCAGGCGCAGCAGCTCGACCGCCGAGTGGACGCGCAGCTTCTTCAAGATCCGGCTGCGGTGCGTCTCGGCCGTGCGCCTGCTGATGCGCAGGCGCCTGGCCACTTCCTCGTTGGAGCAGCCGAGCACCAGCAGGCGGAACACCTCGCGCTCGCGCGCCGACAGCACGTCCAGCGGGGCGCGATCGCCGGTGGGACGCTCCAGCAGATGCTGATTGACGCGCTCGACCGCGAGCCGGGGCGACAAGTAACGCTGCCCCGAGCCCACCTCGCGGATGGCGGTCAGGATCTCCGCGACCGTCCCGTCCCTGCCCGCGTACCCCATTGCCCCGGCGGCGAAGGCCTCCGCGGCGAAGTCCTCCGCGACTTGCGCGGAGAGCACCAGGACGCGGCTCGCCGGATGCTCGCGGAGGAGCTGGCGCAAGATCGAGTGGCCTCCGGTCCCCGGGAGCGAGGAATCCAGCACCACCACGTCGGGCCGTGCGCCCACCAGCAGCGCGGCGGCGCCGTCCAGCGAATCCGCCTCGCCGACGATCTCGAAACCAGGACCCTGGTCGGAGAGGGCCGCCCGCAATCCCCGCCTGTACAACGGGTAGGCGTCGACGATCGCGACCCGCAAAGCCACCGCCGGACTCTACACCGGAGGATTCCAGTAGGGTCAAATTCGGCCGAACCGCTCCGAGGAGACTCTTTCACCCTCCGTGGAACAGCTTCCGCCCCAGCTGCAAGTCGCCGAACAGCGTCACGGCCAGCACCAGCGCCAGGAGGAAGAGAAAGCCCACCAGATGGACGACAGTCTCAGCCCGCTGGTTCACCTTCCGCCCGCTGAGCAGCTCGATTCCGAGGAACACCAGCCGGCCGCCGTCGAGGGCGGGCACCGGGAGGAAGTTGAAGATCGCCAGCCCCACCGAGATGTTGGCGAGGATACCCGCGAACTCCGCCAGCCCGCGTTTCACTTCGGCAGAAGCCTGCTTGACGATCCCGATCGGTCCGGCCAGCGAAGCGCCGCCGCGGCCCCGCACGATGTCCCAGAGCGCCTGGAGCGTGCCGACGTTCAGCGCCCACACGTCGCGGGCGGCGCGGGGTAACGCTTCGGCCAGACGGACCCGGATCAGGACCTTGTCCTGCATCACGCCGATCACGCCGTTGTCGGGAACCACCGTGAGGGAGAGCGGCTCACCGCCGCGATCGACTTCGAAGCGCCGCCGGGGAGGAGCGTCCGCCTTGCGCAGCTCGCGCATCACGTCGTTGAACGAAGTGATCTTGACGCCGTCGATCGCCAGCACGCGGTCGCCGGTGTGCAGCCCCGCGGCCGCCGCCGGCCGGCCTGGCAGCACCTGCACGCGCGTGGTGGAGAGATCGACGAAGCCGCGGGTCGTGTACAGGCCCGCGATGAGGAGGAACGCGAGCAGGTAGTTCACCCCGGGCCCGGCGGCGATCACCAGGAAGCGGCGCCAGGCCGGCTTGTTCGCGTAGGATCCCTGGTCGTTGGGATCCTGGGCGGCAGGCTCGTCGGGAGAGAACCCGGCGATCTTGCAATAGCCGCCTAGCGGGATCGCGCTGAGACGGTAATCCGTCTCTCCTCGCCGGAACCCGGCGATGCGGGGGCCGAACCCGAGGGAGTACGTCTCCACCCGCATCCCGAGCAGGCGAGCGAGCACCAGATGGCCTGCTTCGTGGGCGGCGATGAGCAGCCCCAGGCCCACGATGGTCAAGGCGATGGAAAGCACGGCGCGGCAGTGTACTCGATGCATCCACCGTGCGCAGGACCTACGTTCAGCAGCGTATGCAAATTGCCCGAGGAATGACGGATCAGACCTTTCTCCGCTGGCCGGTCCTGGACCAGTGGAAGTAGTCGCGCAGGATCTCGGCGTGATCGAAGCAGAGCTCTTTCCAGGGGATCTCGGATTCGGCGTACCAGCCCGCATCCTGCGCGTCGTCCGCGGCCTCGAGCGAGCCGCCGCGCACTTTGCAGGCGTAGACGGTGGAGATGGTGTGCTTGCGCGGATCCCGCTTGGGGTCGGAGTAGGTGAACAGCTGCTCGATCAGCTCGACCTCGAGCCCCGTCTCTTCCCGCGCCTCCCGCTCGCAGGCGCGGCCCAGCTCCTCGCCATGGTCGACGAACCCGCCGGGCAGGGCCCAGCCCCGCGGTTCGTTCTTGCGCAGGATGAGGACCACCCGGCCGTCGGTGCCGGCGATCACCGCGTCGGTGGTGGGCAGCGGGTTCTTGCGCCCGGCCATCAGGGCGTGATCAGCCCGCTGGGCGTCGCGGGCGGTATGGGGGACTCGGCCGGCTTCTGCCAGCGGCCTTCCAGGGCGCGGCTGAACAGCGCCCGGGCGAAAGCATTCCTCGGCCCCTGCTCTCCAGGCAGGTCCCGAGAGACGGCCAGGGCCGTGCGCGCCGCGTCCAGGCGACCCTCCGAAGCGAGCACGTGGGCCATCTCCCGCAGGCGGCGCGCGTACCGGGCCCGGCGCTGGGGGGTGAAGTACGCCTCCGCGGCGTCGTCGGCGGCGCGCTCGAACGCCGCCTTGCGCTGGGCGTCGTCGATGAACAGCCGGCTGACGGAGATCTCGTCCACCTTCAGGGCGAAGGAGCGCAGCGCCTCCTCCTCCGGGATCCAGGTCATGAACAGCGGGTCCGCGAACAGGGCTGCTCCCGCCAGCCGGTGGGGGAGCTCGCCGTCGGGGCCGAACTCGATCCTGGAAGCGGGATCCTCCGCGGGCTCCTGCGGCGCGGGCCCCAGGATCCGGAGCGCGTCGGCGTACGCGGGCGGCGGCGAGAATCCGTTGCGGGCGCCCTCCTCGGCGGCCTGGGCGATCAGCCAGCGCGCATGGTCCTTGGTAACTTCGACGCTGGTCACCGGGCCGCCCTGGCGCGGCAGCCGCTTGGTGAAGTCCCGGAAGTTCCGGCGCGAGAGCGCCAGCGCGTCGATGGCGAGGATGCCTTTCACGTCGGACACGACCGCCTGCACCACCTCCACGCCGCCGCGGGTGGCTTGCGACCACCACACCGCGCGCTCGCCGTACGCATCGATCGAGCTGGCGTAGCAGGCAGGGGCCTCGGCCTCCGGCGGCGGTTTCAACACCGTTTCGCCACGGGGCTTCAGCTCCTGGACCTGGAAGCCGCGCTGCTTGAGCCTCTGCAGCTCGCGCTTGGCCTCCTTGGCGAGGGCCTTCTGCGAGGCGGCGGCCAGCTCCACCAGCGCGTCCTGCCGCTGCGCCTCGCCTGCCGCCCGGACCAGCGCCAGTGCCAGCGGCTCGGGGAGCGCCGCGATGCGGCGGGCCACTTCTGGCTCGGCGGCCGCCCCCTCGGACGCAAGCCCGGCGGACTGCGCCGTGCGCTCCTGCCCCAGCAGGCCGAGCAGCTCGCGGGCCTCGGCGATCTGCTCCGCGGTGCAGGGGTGCGCGCCGGCGCACTCCATCTCCTCGGCGATGCTGTCGGGCTTGAGCGAGACGTCGCGCAGCAGCGCGAGAAGCTCGGCAGTGCTCAGGTTGTGGCCCCCGTCCGGCATGGCGGCGCGCACTGTAGGGAACAGCGCGGCCGGAGGCAACGAGCTTCTGGCCGCCGTCTATACGAGGTAGAACCAGGGAATGCGGGTCACGCTGCTCTACTTCGCCGCGGCCAGGGAGCGGGCCGGAGTCCCTCGCGAGACGGTGCAGCTGCGCGATGGGGCGACGGCGGGGGATGCGCGGGAGGCGGCGTGCGCGGCGCATCCTGGGCTTCGGGCGATCGTGGACCGGCTGCGGCTCGCGGTGGACCAGGAATTCGCCGGCGCCGAGCGGCCGCTGCGGGACGGAGCGGAGGTGGCGTTCATCCCACCCGTGTCGGGCGGAGCGGGTGCGCACCGCATCTCGGATGGCGCGCTGTCGATCGAGGGCCCGATCGCGGCGGTCGCCGGAACGGACTGCGGCGCGATCGTCACCTTCGTCGGAACCGTGCGGGCGACGAGCCGCGGCCGCGCGGTGGTCCGACTCGAGTACGAGGCGTATCCCGAGATGGCGCTCCGCGTGTTCGAGCGCATCGAGGAAGAAGCGCGGGCGCGCTGGCCGGGGACGCGGATCGCCATCCACCACCGGATCGGAAGCCTGGAACCGGGCGCGGTGTCCGTCGCAATCGCCGCGGCCTCCCCCCACCGCTCGGACGCCTTTTCCGCCGCCCGGCACGCGATCGAGGAGCTGAAGAGCAATGCGCCGATCTGGAAGCGGGAGCACTACCAGGACGGCTCCGAATGGGTCGGTCTAGGGAGCTGAGCAGGAGCGCTGCAGGAGTGCAAGTGCTCCACTGTGGGTGCGCGTCGCACCGCGGAGGCGTGAAAACCGACACCATGGGCGCTGTGGAAGTCTGCTAAAATTTCGGCAGATGCCAGTAGAGGCGCGGATCCTTTTGACGGGCGACTCTGCGTTCCGGTCCGGCGTCGGGGCGGCGCTGGACGTCTCCTGGACCGTGGTGGAAGCCGCCAACGTCACGGAGGCCGCCGACGCGCTGCTCGCGGCGCGCCCGGCGGCGGTGGTCCTCGACCTGCGCCCCGGCGCCGACGGGCTCGCCGTCTGCCGGCGGATCAAGGGCGCGGCGGCGACGCGCCTCCTGCCCATCATCGGATTCGTCGCTGCCGACGGCGAGGCGACCGTCGCCGCGCTCGACGCCGGCGCCGATCACGTGGCCCAGTGGCCGCCGGGCGGCGCCGAGCTGCGCGCGCGGATCCGCGCCGTGCTGCGCAACCGCGCCGTCACCGAGAGGCTCGAGGACGCGACGCAGGTGATCTTCGCGCTGGCCAACGCGGTCGAGGCGAAGGACGCGTACACGGAGGGGCACACCGAGCGCGTCGGCGCGCTGGCCGACGAAGTGGGCCGGCTGGCCGGCCTCGACGACGAGACGCGCGAGGCGCTGCGCCAGGGCGGCGTGCTGCACGACATCGGCAAGATCGGCATCCCCAACGAGATCATCAACAAGGCGGGCCGGCTCACCGAGAAAGAGCGCATCGTGATGAACAAGCACCCCATCATCGGGGAGCGCATCTGCGAGCCGCTCAAGAGCCTGCGCCACCTCTTGCCCATCATCCGCTGGCACCACGAGCGCCTCGACGGCAGCGGCTATCCCGACGGCATCAAGGGGTCGCAGTTCCCGCTTCCTCCGCAGATCTTGCAGCTGTCGGACATCTACGACGCGATCACCACCGACCGGCCGTACCACCGCGCGCGCACCCGCTCCGGAGCCGTCGAGTTCCTCTACGGAGAGGCGAAGAAGGGCTGGCGCGACTCGGAACTGATCGGCCTCGTGGCCCAGGCCGCCGAGTCGCTGGGGCTGGGGCGCACCCGCGAGGAGGAGATTCCTCCGCCGCCGGCGCCGATCGGACAGTGGCGCACGGAGTAGGGCTCGACCTCACCCTCGCCGAAGCATGTCGGCCGCGAGCTTCAGTACGAGCGCAAGCACGACCAGCAGCACCACCACCCGAATCAGCCGATCCCCGCCCCGCACCGCGAAGTGAGCGCCCAGCCAGCCGCCCGCAAATTGCGCGGCGGCCATGGGGAGCGCGATCTCCCACAGCACGGCGCCGCGCGCCGAGAAAAGCGCCAGCGCTGCGAGGTTGCTGGCAAAGTTGACCGGCTTCGCATCCGCCGAGGCGCGCTGCAGCGGCAGATCGAAGAGGAAGGCGAAGGAGAGGATGAGAAAGGTGCCGGCGCCGGGGCCGAAGAAGCCGTCGTAGGCGCCGAGGAGGAGGGCCACGGCCGCGGCGGCGAGGCGCGGGGCGCGGAGTGCCCAGGTCGAGGTCGAGGGACGGTTCCGCCTCGCCCCGGGCCGCAGCGCCAGCGCCACCGCCGCGGCGACCAGCAAGACCAGCACCACGGGACGCAAAGTGGCTGGAGGGACCAGCAGGACGAGCGCCGCGCCGCCCAGCGATCCGGCGAGGCCGGCGGGGAAAGTCACCCGGGCCCGGCGCACGTCGAGCAAGCCGGAGCGGGCGTACCGCAGGGTCGAGGCGAAAGTGCCGAACACGCCCTGCGCCTTGTTGGTGCCCAACGCGAGGTGCGGTGGGAGGCCGGCGGCGAGGAGGGCCGGCACCGCGACGACCCCGCTGCCGCCGGCGACCGCGTCCACCATGCCGGCGGCCAGGGCGGCGAGGGTCAACCCTGCCGTCGCCCACCCCGAGAGGTGCATGGGCCGCGCACACTACACGATCGCGCGACTTGCATCCCGCCGCGGCGCGCGCGATATGGGCGCGCATGCTCCCCATCGACCTCTCGGGCAAGCGGGCGTTCGTCGCTGGCGTGGCCGACGACGGCGGGTTCGGTTTCGCCATCGCCAAGGCGATGGCCGAGGCGGGCGCCTCCATCTGCGTGGGCACCTGGCCGCCCGCGCTCAACATCTTCGAGAACCTGCTTCGCCGCGGAAAGATGGACGAGTCCCGCAAGCTGTCCGACGGAAAGATCTTCGAGTTCGAGCGCATCTATCCGCTCGACGCCGCCTACGACCGCTTCGAGGACGCCCCCGAGGACGTCCGCTCCAACAAGCGTTACGTGGAGCGCGGGGATTTCTCCATCGCCGGGCTGGCGACGCAGCTGGTGAAGGACTTCGGGGAGAAGCCCATCGACATCCTGGTCCACTCGCTGGCCAACGGGCCCGAGGTGAAGAAGCCGCTCCTGGAGACGAGCCGCGCCGGATATCTCGCTGCCGTGAGCGTGTCCGCCTACTCGCTGGTGGGCCTGCTCGCGCGGCTGGGTCCGCTGCTGCGCCGGGACGGATCCGTGGTGTCGCTCACGTACATGGCCAGCGAGCGCGTGGTGCCCGGGTACGGCGGCGGAATGTCCTCCGCCAAAGCGGCGCTGGAGAGCGACACCCGTACGCTCGCATTCGAGGCCGGCCGCAAGTACGGAGTGCGGGTCAACACCATCAGTGCGGGGCCGTACGCTTCCCGGGCGGCGAGCGCGATCGGGTTCATCGACGAGATGGTGAAGTACTACGCGCAGAACGCGCCGCTGCCGCAGGAGCTCTCCGCGGCGGAGGTCGGGAACACCGCCGCCTTCCTCTGCAGCCCGCTGGCGAGCGGAATCACCGGGACCACCGTGTACGTGGACAAGGGCTACCACGCCATGGGCCGCACGGTCGGCTGAGGCTGATCAGCCGCCGCCGCGGACCGCCGGAGCGCCGGTGAGAGCGCGTTCGAGCACTCCGCGCAGCTCCTTCTCGCCCGAGTCGCTGAGCGCGCCGGTGTGGTTCCACACCACGCGCGCGCTGCGATCCAGGACCAGCATGGTCGGGAGCGCGGCGACGGAGAACGCGGTGGAAGCCGTGCCGTCGTCCAGCACCACCGGGAACGTCAGGCCGTTGCTCAGCAGGAATTCCTTCACCTGCGCTTCGCGATCCGCCCCGGGATCGTCGGTGTCCACCGAGTAGAGGTCGACCCCGCGCGGCGCGTACTCGCGCCAGACTTCCTGGATGCGCGGCATGGACACACGGCAGGGCGCGCACCAGGTCGCCCAGAAATCGACCACGGTCACCCGACCCTTCGCGATCGAGGCGCGGCCCTTCCCGTCCAGGAGCGGCAGCGAGATCGCCTCCGGGCCGGCGGCGGTGGGAGCCGGCCGGACCCGGCCGCGGGCGATGGCGACGACCACCACGGCGGCAGCCGCGACGGCTACCAACCCCCACAGCAATCGGTCCACCGTGCGAGAGGGCGCGGGAGGCATGGGACCGCTTACCATGCGGGCCGTCCACTCCGGCGTCAACCGGTTCGAAAAACCGGCTGTGCTGCGGGCGCATGGCAGCGTTTGCCTCCTCCGCGCCGTGGAGCGACGATGCGGCAATGCGCGCGGGTCTTCGAGGATTGCGAGCGCGAGTTCCCGCGCGAGCTGCGCTGCCCGGTCAGGCTCGCCCAGGCCTGGCAGGCGGATCGACCCGAACAGCGTCGCGGCGGAGGAGATGTTGCGACGGCTGGAGTAGGTCGCATGGTACGAAGCGCCGCATGGCGGACTTCCTGGGCATCCCGCGGCGGCGGCTGCCGCTCGCCGTCGCGATGGTGCTGGTGCTCGGGGCGACCCTCACCTGGCTGCAGGGCCGCTTCGACCAGAGCGACGTGAAGAAGGGCATCGCGCTGGGGCTCGAGCACCGGCCGGCGGGCCGCGGCGGAAAGAGCGTCTTCGAAGCGCTGGTGGAGCTCGGCCGCGGCGATCCGCGCTGCGACGGCAAGGTGATCAGCGGCCTCATGGGCGACTTGGAAGTCCGGTGCGTCCTGCCTGGCGATCCGCGGACCGAGTACCGCTTCCGCGTGCTGCTCGACGGCAAGCGCCCTCCCCGCCCCGCCAATCCCCCCGCCGAGCAGCTCTTCGGTCAACTGCAGAACTAAAGGATCACCGCGGAGGCGCTGAGAGCGCGGAGGATTCGTTTTTTCAAGAGCAAGATCTCCGCGCCCTCCGCGTCTCCGCGGTGATGCTTTTTGCCCCGTCGGTGGTCAGGTTGCGGCGGGAGGGATGAAAATGGTCATTGCGCTTGTCATCGCAGCGGCGGCGCCGCACGCGCAGAAGCTGTGGACCGATGCCCCGGCCGTGGCGGCGCGCCCCACCGCACCGCCCCAATCGATCGCGCAGCTCGTCAAACAGGCCATGCCGGCCGTGGTGGGCATCGTCGCGGTGACCTCGCGAGGCGAGCCGCAGGACCCGTTCCACGATTTCCTGGAGCGGATGTACGGGTCGGGCGGCGAGCGCGAGCAGCCCGTGCGGGGCATCGGAACCGGCTTCTTCATCCGCTCCGACGGCCTGGTGGCGACCAACGGACACGTGGTCGAGGGGGCCACCGAGATCACCGTCCAGGTGGGCTACGAGGAGCGGGCCGTCCGCAGCGTGCTGGTCGGCAAGGACGAGGCGACGGACCTGGCTTTGGTGAAAGTGGAGGGCGGTCCGTTCCCGGTGCTCGCCCTGGGCGACAGCGAAGGAGTGGAGGTCGGCGAGTGGGTGGTCGCTATCGGCAACCCCTTCGGGCTCTCGCGCTCCGTCACCACCGGCATCGTCTCGTACAAGGGCCGCCGCGACGTGAACCCTTCCGGCCGGCCGGGGTACTACGACTTCATCCAGACGGACGCGGCGATCAACCCCGGCAATTCCGGCGGGCCGCTGCTCGACGCGCGGGGCGCGGTGGTGGGGATCAACGCGGCCGTGAATCCCGCCGGTCAGGGCATCGGATTCGCCATCCCGATCAACATGCTGAAGGAGATCGCCCCGCAGCTGGAGAAGGGCCACGTGGTGCGGAGCTGGATGGGGATGTCCGTCCAGGACCAGATGGGCTCCGACCTGGCCGAGTGGTTCGCCGTTCCCGGGGGAAAGGGCGTCGTGATCACCGAGGTGGTCGAGGGCGGTCCGGCGGCCCGCGCGGGCCTGCGGCCGGGCGACGTCGTGCTCTCGTTCGAAGGAGACCCCGTCAGCGAGAGCTACCGGCTGCGCTGGCTCACCGCAAACGCCGGCCCCGGCCGGACCGTGAAGATGGGCGTCTGGCGGGACCGCTCCCTGCGCACGGTCGCGGTCGTGCTAGCCGAGAAGCCCGGTCAGGCCGCGGAGGAACAGCCGGCCCGGGCCGAAGCGCGCAAGGACCTGGAGCCACTGGGGGTTTCGGTAGACGAGCAGCCGGGCCTGGCCGGGCTGGCGATCACCTCGGTGGACTTGCGCAGCGCCGCCTACCGCGCCGGGTTGCGGCAAGGCGACGTGGTGGTCGACATCGACGGGCGCCCCGTGCGCAACCGCGCCGCCTTCCGCAAGGCCGTCGCCGAGAGCGGCCCCGTCACCCGCCTGTACGTCAGGCGCAACGGCCGCTCGATCTTCTTCGGCGTGCGCAAGGAGCCAGCGCGGACCGCCCAGGCGTCGCCTTAGGTCGAGTTGTCCGGTTCCGGTCAGACCACCGGACGGCGGGTCTTCCCGCAATCTTCCCCGGCATTACACGTCGCCTTCAAAATCGCCCAGCATCCTCCCGCCCGTTGACCTTGCAGGGCGGGCAGCGCCAGAGTGCGCGCCCGCGAGGTGGTGTGAGCGTTTTGGTCGAATAGGTGCTGCAAGGTCGTCGCCGACCGGGCACACTGAGCGCGGATCGAGAAGGAGACTGACGGATGGGGACCAGCCGGCTCCCGGGCTTCTACAAGATGCGCATCGCCGAGCGGCTCCGGCGCGTTGCCGAGCAGCTCGAGCTGGACTCCGACGAGCTCGACGGCCTGGGCCAGAGCGCCACCCTTCCCGTGGCCAACGCCGACGCGATGATCGAGAACGCCGTCGGCGTCCTCGGGCTGCCGGTCGGCATCGGGCTGAACTTCTTGGTCAACGGCGAGGACGTGCTGGTTCCGATGGCGGTGGAAGAGCCCTCGGTGGTCGCCGCCGTAAGCCTGGCGGCGAAGATCGCGCGCGAGGGAGGCGGCTTCGGGGCCGAGGCGGACCCGGCGCGCATGATCGGGCAGGTCCAGGTCACGCATCTCGCCGACCCTCCGGCCGCCAAGGCCGCTTTGCTCCGGGAGAAGCGCCAGATCCTGGAGGCGGCGAACGCGCTGCAGCCCGCGATGAAAGCGCGCGGCGGCGGAGCGCAGGACCTCGAGGTCCGCCTGATCCCGGTGTGCGAGGCCGAGAACGGCGCCTCCGAGGTGCACGCGATCGTGCACCTCCTGGTCGACACGCAGGACGCGATGGGGGCGAACCTCATCAACACCATGTGCGAAGGCGTGGCCCCGCTGATCGAGCGGATCAGCGGCGGGCGGGTGCAGCTGCGCATCCTCTCCAACCTGGCCGACCATCGGCTGGCGCGCGCCACTTGCCGCATCCCGTTCGACGCGCTGGCGGACTTCGGCTTCTCCGGCGCGGAGGTGGCGCACGGGATCGCCGACGCGAGCCGGTTCGCGGACGCCGATCCCTACCGGGCCTGCACGCACAACAAGGGCGTCATGAACGGCGTCGACGCGGTGGCGCTGGCCACCGGCAACGATTGGCGGGCCATCGAGGCCGGGGCCCACGCCTGGGCGGCGCGCAACGGCCGCTACGAACCCCTCACGCGCTGGTGGATCGAGGACGGGCATCTGCTCGGCAAGGCGGAGTTGCCCATCCAGGTCGGCACGGTGGGCGGCGCGGTGAAGGCAAACCCGCTCGTCCCCGTGCTGCTGCGCCTGATGGGCAACCCCGGGGCGCAGAAGCTCGCCGCCCTGATGGCGGCCGTCGGCCTGGCGCAGAACATGGCGGCGCTGCGCGCGCTGGGCAGCGTGGGCATCCAGAAGGGGCACATGGCGCTGCACGCGCGCTCGGTGGCCGTCTCGGCCGGCGCCCGGGGATCGGCCGTGGAGGAGGTCGCTCGGGCGCTCATCGCCGCCGGCGAGATCAAGCTGCACCGGGCGCAGGAGATCCTGGCCAAGCTGGTCGCGCAGAAGCCGGCCGCCGAAGTGACGTGATTCGCGGCGGGCGGCAGCCCGATCCCGGCGCGGGCGTGAGGCCCGCCGGTCCTCCCGCGTTCCTCGCCGAATACGCTGCCCTGGCGGACCCGCGGCTTGCCGCGTTCCTCGACGCCCGATCCGCCGAGGCCGCGCGCCTGCCCGTCGACTTGCGCGCCGCGTTCGCGGCGCTCCGCGCCTACGTGCTGCGCGGCGGGAAGCGGATGCGCGGCGCGCTGGTCGTCCTGGGATGCGAGGCGGCGGGAGGCGATCGCACCTGGGCGCTCGACGCGAGCGTGGGCATGGAGCTCGTGCACGCCTACCTCCTCGTGCACGACGACTTCATGGACCGCGACGAGGTGCGCCGGGGCGGCCCGACGGTTCACGCCGCGCTGGAGCAATCGACGGGGTCCGCGCACCTGGGGGCGAGCCTCGCGGTGCTGCTCGGCTCCTTGTGCCAGGCATGGGCCCTGGAGCTGGTACTCGAAGCTCCCGTCCCGGCGGAGCGGACGGCGGCGGCGGGAAGGTTGCTCGCGCGGGCCCTGCAAGAGGTCACGGTGGGGCAGATGCAGGACTTGTCCGCTCCGCTCGGACCCGAGCTCGGGGCGCGCGAGGTGCTCGCGGTGCAGGGCATGAAGACCGGCAGCTACAGCTTCGACCTGCCCCTCCGGCTCGGCGCGGTGCTCGGCGGCGCGAACGAAGCCGTGCTGGCCGCGCTGGAGCGGTTCGCTCTGCCGTTGGGACAGGCGTTCCAGATCGCCGACGACCTGCTGGGGACCTTCGGCGCGCCGGAGCTGACCGGAAAGCCCAACTCGAGCGACCTGCGCGAAGGAAAGCGCACCCTGCTGGTCGCGCGCGCCTTGGAGAAAGCGGACGCGGCCGACGCGGCGCTCCTGCGCGCGGGCCTGGGGAAGCCGGACCTGGACGAGGCCGAGGCCGACGCGCTGCGCGAGGTGCTGCTGCGCACCGGCGCAGTCGAGTCGTGCCGCGAAGACGCAGAGCGGCTCCGCTCCGAAGCGGTGCGTGCGCTCGACGGCGCTCCCATCCCCGCGCCCGTCGCGCAGGCGCTCCGCGACATCGCCGCATACAGCGTCCGGCGCCCAACGTAGGTCGCCGCGCCGGTCCAAAAAAAAATAAATTTTTTTTTGCTGACGCTCTGGCGGAGCGCTCCGCCCCTCCGGCAACAGGCGGATCCGCTCCACAAGTCACTTCGAATCAGGTAAACTGAAAAATAGGATTTGTTCTACGCAGGGGGGTCCGTGGCCAAAGCCGTGCGCCGCGTCTCGGGCGAGGAGGCGCGGTGATGCCCACGCTGCCCGTCAATCCCGACGACACCGTCCGGACCGCGGCCGACATGGCGCAGAGCGACCGGCTCGGCTCCGAAGGCCGTTGGCTGGACGTGCCCCGCCTGCCGCAGTTCAACGGCGAAATCAAGAGCTTGCTGTGGTGCGGCCGGGCCTCGGCGGCCATGGTGTACGACTTCTATTGCAAGGTGCGGGGCAAGACCTCGGAATACGTCGCCCACCTCACCGGCGACCCGGGCCCCGGCGCGCACGGCAAGATCAAGGACAACCTGAGGTGGTCGGGCGGCAGCCACAAGGGCGAGCTGGCCGGCCTCGCCGACGACGGCAAGGTGTACCCGGCGGCCATCTTCAAGAAGGTGGGTTGGACGCCCAGCGAAGGCTATCTGCAGAAGTCGGCGGCCGAGAAGATCTCGACCGACCGCGCCGAAGTGGAGAAGCGTTTCGCGCCGCTCCTGGAACAGCTGGCGAAGAACAACCCCGTCGTCCTGTACAGCCGCCTCTCGACCGGCAACAGCCACGGCCACGTAGTGGTGGTGTCCGGCTTCAAGCGCCTGCAGGGCGAGCTCTGGCTGCGCATCACCGACCCCACCCAGCCGCAGGAGGGCGTGCTCGGCGATCGGAACTGGGCGCTCGTCCAGCGCAAGCCCGACTCGTTCTCCGAGTACTGGGTGCGGGCGGGCCGGTTGCTCGAAGACCATCCGGAAGACAAGGGCAAGCGCCTGCTCAGCTACATGGACGACGACAGGCTCGGGCGCTACCTCTTCGTCGCCGATCAGAAGGTCGCCGACGACAACGAGCTGATCCACCCGGTCGGCACCGGCAACGACGGCCCGTCGAAGAGCAAGGGTGGCGGCCAGGGCAAGGACGCGTCCGCCGGACAGGCCGCGGCGGCGAAGGTCCCACCGGCGCAGGGCGGCACCTCGCTGCCCTACGACCGGAACGGCTCGCAAGCCATCGACGCGGAGTCGCTCACCGCGCTCTACCATTCCAGCGAACGCGGCCTGGGCGGTTTCTTTCCGCTGGGCGATACCGGAGCCTTTCACTGCGGAGCGCACTTCGCCACCGAGCGCAACGCGAACGTGCGGGCGGTTGCCGGCGGAGAAGTGGCGGCGGCGCGCCTGTCGGGCGGTCCCGGCGCTCATCCGTGGGGAGACATCGGCTTCGTGCTCCTGCGGCACAGGGTCAAGCCCGGCGGCGCCGAGAAGGCCATCTTCAGCCTGCACCTGCACCTCGACCGCGAGGCGCTCCACCCCGACCGCACTCGCGCCGGCTGGCTCCGGCGGCTGCTCATCGCCGCCAGCGGCATCGAGCACGGCAAACCGAAATGGCGCGTGCCTCAGGACACGCCCACCTGGAAGGACGAGGACAAGGGCAAGTTCTCGCCCACCAACGTCAAGCTCGACCAGGTGGTGAAGGCGGGCGTGTACGAGGAGCAGGACCGGCTGGTCGAGGACCATGGCACCTACGCGAAGCTTTCGGGCGGCTGGATCCGCGCCGCGATGCAGGACGGCGACGCCGCCGCCAAGGAGCTCTCGCCCTGGGCCGACTTCGACCTGGACCAGGCCGCCAAGAAGAGCCCGGCGGTCGAGGCCCTGCGCGACGGCAAGGTGGCGGTCCTCGACGGCGACAAGGACGACAAGGGCGCGCGCAAGTGGACGGTGCAGCCCGGAGAGGTCATCGGCGCGGTGGGCACGTACCTGAACGTCGACCAGATGCATTGGTCGGTGTTCTCCAAGGATGCGGTGTTCCCGTCGGGATCGCTTCCCAAGGCGGAGTTCGGGCTCAAGGACGAGGTGAAGCTGAAGGACCTCGACGTCTCCTCCAAGGACGCAGGCTCCCTGGACCTGTCCAAGCTGCTGATCGAAGCGCTCGAGCCGGACAAGAAGACCCTGGGCAAGGTGCCCGAGGGCGTGGTCGCTCCGGGCGAGGTGCGCCGGTTCTACCGATCGCCCAGCGAGAGCTGGCGCAGCCGCTACCTGGCGGTCAAGGGCCTCGCCGATTTCAAGCTCGAGGTGGACAAGCTTCTCTCGCTGGAGCGGAACAAGTCGCACACCGAGGACGAGAAGAAGAAATTCAAGCAGAACGCCAAGGCATTCGTCTTCTGGGACGATCTCTCCTCCGTGGAGGGTTTCCCCAACGACGGGAAAGCCATCTTCGTCCACCCCGCCAGCGCCCTGCGGCTCATGTGCGGCGTCGCCCTCGCAGCCGACCACGACGACGCGCCCCCCGAGGCCGGCGAGGTGGGGCCCCATCCACACGAGGACATCACGCTGGCGCTGCGCGATTCCAAGGGACCCCTCGCCGCCGTCGAGGTCATCGTGCGCTGCGAGGGCGCGCAGGTCGTCAAGGGGAAGACGGACTCGCAGGGACTCCTGCTGGTGCCGATCGACCGGGTCGCCGACAAGCAGATCGAGATCGAGGTCGCCGCCAGCTGCGTCCCGGACAAGGCCCGGCTCACGGTGGCGGCCAACGACACGGCCGCGCCGCGCACGCTGCAGCCCGGGGCGCCGCAGCAGACGTTCAACGGCACGGACACGCTGCCGCTGTCGCGGCTGGGACTGCGCCTCAAGGTCAAGGACGGCCAGGCGCCGGGCGCGTACGCGGAGTTCAACCCGCGCACCCACAAGGAGTCGAAGAAGATCCGCGCGCTGAAGCCCGGCGAGGTCTGCGAGGTGGAGCGGATCGTCTTCCACCTCGACGACGGCAGCGCCGAGGTGATCCAGACGCACGTCGACTCGCGCGCCTGCTACGTGTGGTCGATCTGGAAAGGCGAGCACAACTTCGAAGCCGAGATCGACCCCCCGGGCAAGGCGGGAGAGAAGAAGGGGAGCAAGGATCCGGTGGTGCTCGCCTCCTGGTCCGCCCAGAAGGCGCACCTCAACGATCACCCCGTCCTCTCGGCCCGGGTGAAGAACATCTCGGACGGCACCGAGCTGGAGGTGACCTTCTTCGCCATGCTGGTGACGGGCGCGGAGGAGCACGACGAGGAGCTGCACGGCCAGAAGGTCAAAGTGGCCAACGCCGGTTTCTCGGTGCCGTTCGATCCGCACCAGCTCGCCGCCGACCACGACCTGCTCGGCCATCCCCAGCCGGTCTTCGCCAAGGTGAAAGTGGGCGACAAGACCCTCTCGCTCCGCGACGTCGCGCTCACCGTCTACGATGGCCCGCGCGAGCAGGAGCGCCCTCCTCCGGCGCCGCAGAAGGCCCTGGAAGGGGCCAAGACCATCGTGGCGTTCATGCAGATCGCGCGCACCTCGCCGCTGGACGACAAGCTCTACCTCGACCGCTACCGCACCGCCGACGACAAGGAGCCGCAGGTGCGCAAGCTCTCGCAGCTCTCCACCGAGCTGCGCGGGCGCTTCGTCCAGGAAGGCGATGAGGAGCTGTACATCGGGACGGTCGGCGGCGAGATGCACCTCGCCAGCGAGGATCTGCAGAACGTCAGCGCGGCGAAGGCCATCACGGCCCAGCGCGAAGCGCTCCAGCGGCTGTATCCGGACGCGCCCCTCGACAGGATCTTCGCCAAGCCCGAGGACGCATGGTTCAGCGACCGGGGCATGACGGTGGGCATCTGCGCGCAGGACTGTCCCAAGGGCGTGAACTCGCGCGGCAAGGCCTCCGGGTGCACCGAGCAGATCCGGACCAAGAACCTGCTCGCCTGCGCACTGGTGCCGGCGGCCAAGAAGAAGGAGGGCGAGAAGGACCTGACCGACGCCTGCCGCTCCGCGGTCAAGGAGCCGACCAAGCTACCGATCGTGGCCGGAAGCTGCGCGTCCTACCTGAACGCCTGCCACAAGGTGAACCACGACAAGTCGAAGTGCTTCCTGCAGACGGTGGTGCGCGGACCGGAGAGCGAGGAGCGCGCCCGCTGGTACGTCTCCTTCCCCTGGGTCACCGAGGAGTGGCGCAAGCAGCCGCACAACAAGCGCAGGTGGCCCTACCACGGCGACAACTCGGGCGCCGTCGAGGGCAAGCAGGTGCACGGGGTGCGCAACTTCCGGGTCCTGCTGGTGAACCCGCAGAACGGCAACGCGGTGGTCTGCTCGGGGCAGGACTGGGGAAACCACCGCGAGGAGAAGTACAGCAACCCGAAGATCGATTCGGCCGCGGTGGAGAAGGACGAGTTCAAGACCAAGAAGCTGCGCCGGGTGTTCGGGCTCAATCCCATCGTGAACTGGAAGCTGGGATTCAAGAACAGCGACGCGCAGACGGTCCTGTTCGCCTTCGTGCCCGTGGGCACGCCGCTGGGACCCGTGCCCGAGGGCACGGTGATCAAGCTGCGCAAGCAGGCCACCTATCTGCAGATCATGGGCGTCGAGAAAGTGCCCGACCAGGTGGAGGAGCAGAAGTGAACTGGCGGAAGTACTACCAGCGCTGGGCCGATCGCGCGGGCGCCACCGGCAAGATCGACGACGTCAGCTTCGTACTGGAGCCGTGGGAGGTCCCCGGCGAATCGCCGCTCCAGGTGCGCGCCTGCAGTCGCGCGGGGCATCCGCAGAGCTCGTTCGCCAAGATGGTGGACACGCCCAAGACATCCATCACGCTGCACCACACCTCGGGGTACGGGAACTTCGGGACCCTGATGGGCGACTCCAAGGGAGGCGCCCATTTCCTCGTCGGCCGGGACGGCAACGCCTACCGCCTGGTGGACACCGAGAAGGTCGCCTGGCACGCCAACCTCTGGAGCCTCCATTCCATCGGCATCGAGGTCGACAACCCGGGCAACCTCAAGCTCAAGGACAAGACCTTCTACGACGAGTACCACTCCCCCTACTGCACCAAGGACGACGAGGGCGTCTGGGTGGAGAAGCAGTGGCCGAACTACGGAAACTACTGGGCCACCTGGAGCGAGGAGCAGTACGTGGCGGTGGGGCAGCTGCTCAAGGCGCTGTGCGCCAAGCACGGCATCCCCAAGATGATCCTGCCGGAGGACCGGCGCTACAAGGCGTTCGACGAGAGCCAGAAGCAGCGGTTCCGCGGCGTCTGCGTGCACGTCAACGTCAATCCCGACAACCGCGACGACCTGGGCCCTTTCGTCGACTGGCCCAAGCTCATCCGCCATGCCGGCCTGGGCGAGGGCGACTGCTTCGGCTTCGGGCCCGCGGCACCGGAACCCGACAAGCCGCCGAAGAAGGCCAGCGCGCCTGCCGCACCGAAGCAAACCGACTCGCCGGCCCCGAAGAAAAACGGGCCGGCCGCCGCGAGCGCCCAGCCGAAGCCGTTGCCGCCGCCAGTGTCGGTCGACGCGCACACGGTGCGCGTCTCGATCGGATCGCGCCCCGGGCGTATCTCGCTCACGGTCAAGGCGGCCGGCGAGGAGCTGAAGCCAGCGCCCAGGGGCGAGGCCCCGCAGCCTCCCGCCGGTGCCGAGGGCAAGCGGGACAAGTTCGTCGCGGCCGCGCTCTCCTACAAGGGAACGCCGTACCTGGCCGGCTCGGACGATCCAGCGAACGGCGGGCTGGACGGTCCGGGGTTGATCGCGCTGTGCCTGAAGAAAGTGGAAGTCAAGCTCGACCGCCAGGACGACAAGCCCTTCGACGCTCCTGCGCTGGCCGCCCAATTCCCCCCGACGGGAGGAGACCCCTCGGACCCGCCGGCGGAGATCGCGCCCGGCGACATCGCCTGGTTCGGCGAAGGCGACCACGATCATGGCCCCGCGCAGCACGCGACGATCTGGCTGGGGAACGCCAGGGTGCTGGGACCGCGGCCGGGGAGCCAGGACGATCACCACGGCGCCGTGCAAGTGATGGCCATCGCCGACGTGGGCGAGAAGTTCTCGGGGTTCTCGCACGTCGACGAGCTGGGCAAGGCGGTGTCGGCCGGCGACGCGCACCCAGCCGACCGGCCGCCGCGAGGGGCCGCGGTCACCGCTGCTCTCCTCCCCGCGGAGCCGGACGCGCTCTACGAGGCCCTGCAAGGCGTGGTGAAGGACGCGGGCGGCAAGTGGATCGCGGACGCGGGCAAGATGAACCTGGTCGGGGTGACGGACCTGGTCGATCGCTGCCAGGTCTCGCCCCTGCGGAACGGGTGGAACGACACGCTCTTCGCCGCCTGGGTCGACTCCGACGGGCACCGGCACGTGATCGACGCCCGCGCTTCCCTCAACCCGGGCCACGACGCCGACCCGGCGGGGACCTGGCACCTGCTCGAGGGGGCCTACACCTTCAAGCTCGACGGGAACGCGCTGGTTCCCGACGGGAAGGTGCGCGGGTGGTGCGACGACAAAGGCGCGGGCGCGCCGCGTCCGCCGCAAGGGCCGCCGCCCTCGACCGAGGGCGAGCTCAAGTGCAATCCGCAGCTGCGCGCCCTCGGGCAGTACGACGATCGCTGGAACCAGCACCCGCTGCGGGGCGACGTCCCGGCGCATGGCCCCTTGCCGACGAGCCAGACCTGGAGGGGAAATGCCTGCCACCCCACCTCGGTCACGATGGTCTTCCGCTGGATCGAGGACAAGACCGGAGGCAGGTTCAAGTTCCCCAGCAAGGAAGGCACCGGGATCGACGAGGACGATCATCCGCGGCGGCTGATGGAAGTCTTCTGGCCGGACCAGGGCGGCAAGGTGCCGGGGAAGTCGATCCCGCACGACGAGCTGATCGCGCGCGCCGAGAAGGCGCTGGGCATGAAAGAGAAGACGGCCAAGCTGTCCTTGTCCGGCGGCCTGGACAAGCGCCTCGCGACCTTGCGCAAGGCGCTCGCCAAGGGACCAGTGGTGATCGGGATCCCGGATCACTTCGTCGTCCTGCAGGGAATCGACGGCGACGACCTGCTCATCTGCGATCCGGGGCAGGTGCTGCCCAGCAAATGGAAGCTCGAGGACGGCTCGCCGGTGCCGAGCGTCAGCAATACGGACGCCTGCGGGCGACCTCCGGAGTCAGCCTGGAAGGGCCGCAAGATCGGCACGGACCGCGACAAGCTCATGTACGCGCGGGTGCCGATCCACAAGAAGGTGCACCGGCCGACCTACTCCGGTCACAAGGAGGTCGGCGCGGATTTCCTGGTCAATCTCCTGAAGCGGGCCGAGAGCTTCTGGTGGGCGGAGGGCGAGTAGGCCATGGCCGATCCGCAAGACAAGCACGCCGTCGTCGAGGGCGACGCTTCGAAGGTCCCGGTGCAGATCGCGGCCGGCTCGGCGAAGCCGGGCGATCCGCCGCAGCGGCCCACCAAGGGGACGCACCTCGTCTTCGGCGGGCCGGATCCGCAGTCGCCCTGGGGGCAGATCGCGGCGCTGATCGGCGCGGGCGGAAGCGTGCCCTGCACGCTGGTCGGCTCCGCGGTGCTGGCCAAGGCGCAGGCGAAAGGCAAGAAGCCCGGCTCGGGCGACAAGCCCAAGCAAGACAAGAAGAAGGACGAGCCCCCGCCCGAGGACAAGCAAGAAGATATGGAGATCCACCCCGCGGCGGTGGAGGACATCTTCCTCCGCGGCGAGGAGTTCACCCACGCGAAGGAGAAGGCGCGGGTCTGGGCGCACCCGGACACGGTCTCGCTGGGTCCGCGGCCGCTGGTCGTGTTCCTGCACGGCATCGAGCGGCCCCAGAAGCAGCCGTATCCACAGCTGCAGGACCGGATCGACATCGACCAGCTGGTGCACGTCGGGCTCCTGGCGAAGAAGCTCATCGATGCAGGCAAGGTCGAGCCGCTGATCATCGCCGCGCCGACGTGTTCCACCGACGAGCGCCCGGGGAGCCGCCTCTGGACCGACTTCAACCTGGGGAGCTTCGTCGACGACGTGCGCAAGGTGCTGGACAAGCACGGGCTGAAGGTCGACGACGACGAGGTCTGCGTCGTCGGCCACAGCGGCGCCGGCTGCAACCCGGGAGGCGGCCTGCTCAAGCTCGCCAAGCACGGGGCGAAGCTGGGCGAGCACGAGCTGAAGGTGTTCGGCCTGGCCGATACCTGCTGCACGGACTGGGCCGGGAAGATCGTCGGCCCAGGCATGGGCCAGCTGCAGAAGACGGTGCTGTACTCGCTGCACAGGGGCACCGGCGGCGGAGGAAACAGCTCCTACGCGACCGCCAAGAAGTGGGCCGACCTGCTCGGCGCGACCCAGCTGGTGAAGGCGCCCGCTTACGCACCAGGCGAAGGGCCTGAGATTTCCGATTACCGCACCGACGGGCAGGACCCTCCCCGCCGGCTGAGCCTCAAGATGGCGGCGAAGCCCGACGCGGGGGTCACCTCGGACGGCGCCGTCTTCACCCACGAGAAGGAGTGGTACGGCAGCGGCGCCGCCAAGAAGGGCAAGGTCGGCACGCACTACGCCATGACGCTGAACTGGATCTGGTACGGGCTGCAGCGCTTCTACCCGCGCGTCTCGGCTCCGGAGGCGCAGCCCGACGCGGGAGGGGCCGCCCTGCCGCAGGCCGGCCAGCACAAGGCGGAGCTGGGCCGGGCGGGGGACGATTGGACGGAGGTTCCCTCGGGACCCCCCGCCTGGAACGCTCCCGGCCCTGCGCCGCGCTCGAATCCCCCTGCGAGCTTCGCCGATCCGGGCAGCGGCCGCTTCTGGCCGGTGCGCACCCAGAGCACGTACGGGCGAGCGGTCGCGTACATCGGCGAGGATGGAAAGGGATACGGCGGAGGAGCCGGGTCGGATCCGACCGCGCAGCGCCACTTCCTCGCCCCGCAGCAGGCCACCGACGGCAGCTGGCTGAACGCGGGGGTCGATCTCTACGCCGACTTCGGCGATCCGGTGGTGGCGCCGGAAGAAGGAGTGATCGCGCGCTTCGATCCGCTCTGGCCCGGCGTCTCGCGGGTGCTTCTGCACTGCTCCAGCGGCCTGGTGATCTGCTGCGGCGGCGTCGATCCGGATTCGCTCGCGCAACTGGAGCTCGCGGTCGGCGACGCGGTCAAGGCTGGCAGGCCGATCGGCAAGGTGGGACGCCCCGACGACGGTGAGGCCATGTTGCACTTCGACACCTACCCCACCGGCACCCCCGAGCCAGTGCCGCTCTGGGACAAGTCGCAGCTCGACAAGGTGCTCGACCCGACCGCCTATCTGCTGGCGCTGGCCAGAACCGGGCTCTGATTCAGGGCCGCGCCGACGGGGGCGGTTGCTGAGCGCCGGGAGGAGGTGGCGGCGCTCCGGCGGCGGGCGCTCCAGGCGGCGCCGCGGGCGGTCCCTGCGGAGCCGCGGGAGACCCCACGCCGCCCGGTTGAGGCACGCCCGGCGAAGGAGTCGAGCCCGGCGGCGCGGTCCCCGGCTGCGGGGTGCCGGTGCCCGCCGTCGGTCCCTGCGGGCCCGGGCCCGCCTCCGCCGGGCCCGCGCGTACCTCGAGCACGCCGGGAGCGGTGTGCAGACGGACTTCGCCCAGCGCCAGCGCCTGGAGCGCGTCCGCGGCGCCGCCTACCGGCCCCACCACCACGACCGGCCACTGCCGGGGCCGGATCCAGGTCTTCGCCACGCGGGCCGCGTCGTTCCGGGTGACCTTCTCGATCCGCTGCGGGACGGTGCGGTAATAGTCGCGCGGCAACCCGTTGAAGACGGTGGTGGCGAGCGCGGACGCGACCGCGTCGTTCGTCTCCAGCGCCGCCGGGAGCCCGCGGATGAGGGTCTCCTTCGCCATCGCCATCTCGGAATCGGTCGGTCCTTCCGCCGCGAACCGCTCCAGCTCCTTCTCGTACTCGCCGACGGCCTCCGCGGTGTGCGTCGCGAGGATGCCGCCCGCGGCGAGGAACGCCCCGTAGGAGCGGCTGAGCTGCACGTTGCTGAACACGCCGTAGCTGTACCCGTGCTGCTCGCGCAAGTTCATGTTCAGCCGGCTGGTGAAGAGCCCGCCCAGCACCTCGTTCGCCACCAGCATGGGGAGTCGGTCGGGGTGGCGCGCCGTGAACAGCCGGCCCACCACCCACACCTGCGACTGCGTGGTGCCCGGCTTGTCGACGGCGTCGATGAAACGGCGGCCGAGGGGCGGGAACGGAGCAAGCGCGAGCTTCCGCAGCGGCTCCGGCTTCCAACCGGCCAGGCGCCCGTCGAGGAGCTTCACGATCTCGCCGGGGGTCACGTCGCCGGCCACCGAGATGATCGCGTTGTTCGGCCGGTACCAGTCCCCCTTGAACCGGATCAGATCGCTGACCGTGATCGCCTCCACGGTTTCGGGCGTCCCTCCGGCCGGCTGTCCCCAGGGGTGCTTGTCGCCGTACAGGAGCCTCGCCGCCTCGTCGGCGGCCAGCGCGCCCGGGCTCCCCTGCTTCTGCGCGAGCCCGGCGAGCTTGAGCTTGCGGATGCGATCCACATCGTCTTCGCGGAAAGCGGAGTTCGTCAGTACGTCGGCGAGCAGCTCGACGGCCTTGGGCAGCGCCTCCCTGAGGGTGTTCATCCGCACGCGGCTGGTCTCGTTGCCAGCGCCCGCGGACAGCTCGATGGCTTGCTCGTCCAGCTCCGCGGCGAGCTGCGTGGTGGTGCGCCTCAAGGTCCCCTCGGTCACCATGCTGGAGACGAACCCCGCCAGGCCCGCCCTGCCCGGCGGCTCGCCGTTCACGCCGGTGCCGAAGAGGATGTCGATGGAGACGATGGGCACCGCGTGCAGCTCGGTGACCAGCACGCGGGCGCCGTTCTTCAGCCTGCGCTCGACAGGCACGGGCGCCTCGAACCGCAGCTGCCCCGGAAGCGGCAGCGGCTTCACGGCCCGGAACGCGGCGTCTGGGGTTTGCGGAGCGGTGTACAGCGGCGGTCCGGACTGGGTAATGGTGGCAGGCGGCTGCGAGCCGGGCGCCGGCTGCTGGGCCGGGCCCGCTGCGATCGCGGCGAGGAGGAGCGCGGCCAACGGGTGAGTCGTCATCGCAGTCTCCTCAGGGGGCGCTCGCGGTGCGCTTGCCGGCCGGCAACGTAGTGAGCTCCAGCCGGCGGTCGTCGGGGAGATACTTGCGGGCGAACGCCTGCACGGCCTGCGGCGTCACCGCCCGATACCGCGCCAGGTCGCGGGGCAGGAAGCCGGGGTCCTGCAGCCACATCTCGTAGGCGTTGAGCAGGTCCGCCCGAGCGCTGCCGCGCTCCACCGATCGGATCTCGCCCGCGACGATCTTGTGCTTGGCGCGCTCCACTTCCTCCGGGCTGACGCCGTTCCGTTTCACGTCGTCGATCGCCTGCTGCAGCAGCGTCCTCAGCTCTTCGGGGGTGTGCCCGGGCCGCGCCGTGGCGCCGATCTGGATCCAGCCGCCCAGGCCCAAGGCCGGGTTGTTCGCGTCGACGTTGCTCGCCACCTGCTTGTCCAGGATGAGGAGCTGGTACAGGCGCGAGGTCTTGCCGCCCGCCAGCACCTCGCTGAGCACGTCCCCGGCAGGCTCGTCGTCGTGGAAGGGGACGAGCCCGTTCCAGACCATCTGGAACCGGGGGAGCTGGGCGAGCGGGTCCGGGAGCGTCTCCCGCACGACCGTCGAGATGGGTTTCGCCGTGACGTCCGGCTTCTTCACCTCGGGGCCCCGGGGGATGTCGGCGAAATAATTCTCGATCAGGCCCTTCGCCGTGGCCGGATCGAAGTCGCCGACCAGGATCAACGAGGCGTTGTTCGGGCCGTAGTAGCGGCGGAAGAAGTCGCGCACGTCGTCGAGCGAGGCGGACTGGATCTCCTTGAGGTCGCCGATCACGCACTCGTAGTACGGATGCGGCAGCGGGTAGAGCAGGTCGCACAGGCGCTGCTGGGTGGGACCGTACGGCACGTTGTCGATCCGCTGGTGCCGTTCGTTGCTCACCACGTCGCGTTGGATCTTCAGTTTCTGCTGGTCGAGCGTGGGGAGGAGGAACCCCATCCGATCGCTCTCCAGCCACAGCGCGGTGGGCAGCTCGTTGGAGGGGACGGTCTCGTAGTAGTTGGTGCGATCGAAGCTGGTGGAGCCGTTCATTCCCGAAGCGCCGATCTGCTCCAGCACGGTGTCGAAGTCCCTCGCGTGCTGGGTGCCCGAAAACATCATGTGCTCGAAGAGGTGGGCGAAGCCGCTGCGCCCTGGCGTCTGGTTGGCGGCGCCGACGTGGTACCAGATGTTCACCGACACTTGCGGGAGCCGGTGGTCCTCGCTGAGGATCACGGTCAGCCCGTTCGGCAGCCGGTACTTCTCGAACTTCAGCTCCGGGTCCTTGGCGAGGACCGGCAGCGCGCAGATCGCGGCAGCGAGGACCAGGGCGCGGCGGAGCACGTGCAGCCTCCTTCGAAGGAACGGCTCTCCTACTCCCCACTCCCCCTCGGCGCAAGCTTCAAGGAAGCGTGGGTCCCTCAGCCCAGCACGGTGGAGAGCCAGGCGCGGGCGTCGGCGATCTCGGCGGGGATGACCATGTGGCCCATCGGGTATTCACGGTAGGTCACGCGGGCGCCCAGCTTCTGGAGCAGGTCGCGGATCGCGCGGCCCACTTCGACGGGGATCAGGGGATCGTGGATCCCGTGGGCGACGAACACGGGGAGGCCGCCCGATCCGCCGGGCGTGGCCGGCTGCTGCGCGCGGGGCGGCACGCCGGAGAGGACCAGGACGCCCGCAGTCAGATCCGGGCGGGCCAGCGCGGCCGACAGCGCCATCCCGGCGCCCTGGCTGAACCCGCCCAGGATCGGGCGCGGGCTGCCTCGGGCGACTTCTTCCACGGCCTCCAGCGCCAACCGGGCTCCCTCCGCCACCTCGGCGGGATCGAAGGTGAGCCCTTCCGGCGTCTGCTGCAGGTTGAACCAGGCGCGGCCGCCGAAGTCGAGCGCGATCGGCGCCTGCAGGCTGACCACCCGCAGGCGGGGGTCCAGCTCGTGCCCGATGGGCAACAGGTCGTGTTCGTCCGCGCCGAATCCGTGCATCAGGACCAGGGTGCGGTCCAGCCCGGGTTCCCGGGGAGGAAGCTCCACCGTGCGCAGCTTCATGCGCGATCCACCGGGGCTGAGAACCAGGGATCGGGAGCGCCGTCAAGGGCGAGAGGTCATGGGGGGCCGCCGCCGGTCAGTACCTCTTCCGCTCGGACCGGGCGCGCTCGTACGCGGCCGGCAGGTCGGAGACCCGGATCACCTCCAGCACGGTCAGCACCTGCGATTCGCGATCGATCGCGTACTTGAACCGCCAGCCCTCCACGTCGACGAACAGCGGGCTCTCCGTCAGCGACGACCAGAAGGCGCTCGACGCCGAGACCGCGGAGAGCGTCTGCCCGATCTCGCGCAGGCGGGCGCGCAGGCGCCCCAGCGTAGCCGCCTGTACCGATCCCACCGCGCATCGCAACTGGATGCGGTAAGGCACGATGATCTTGTACGACTGGCGCGCGCGTCATACCTCGCACTGGCAGTGAAGTATCGGACAGGTGACGTACATCCGTCACGTTGACGAATGCACACGATCGACCCCAAAGGGCCCGTCAGCGCGACGCGGCGGCGAGAGAAAGCAGCGGCGGCCCGCCGGCCCCGGCGGGAGACGCGCTCCCGGACGCGCGGGCGCGGGATTCCGCCGCCATCGTCGCGACCAGACCGGCCAACTCCGCGGGATCGACCGGCTTCGACACGTGCCTCTGGAAACCCGCCTCGAGCGCGCGGCGGTGATCGGCCACGGTCGCGTACGCCGTCACGGCCAGGGCGGGGAGCCTCGCAGTCTCCGGCGAACCGCGGATGCGGCGGATCAGGGCGTAGCCGTCCTCGCCGGGAAGCCCGATGTCGCTCACCAGGACGTCGGGCGCCTGCCGGGAGATGAGCTCCAGCGCCTGGTCGACCGAGTTGGCCACCGTCACCTCGGCGCCATGGTTGCCCAGCATCACCCGCAGCATCTCCCGCGCGTCCGCGTCGTCGTCCACCACCAGGACCCGCAGCCCGCGCAGCGAAGTCAGCGCGATCGGCGCGACCGGCTCCGGAGCGGCGGTGTTTCCCTGCGGGACCGCGTCTTCCTCCGGCTGCGCCTGCACCTCCCGCACCGGCAGGCGGACGGTGAACCGGGCGCCCTTCCCCTCGCCCTCGCTCTCCGCCCGGACGGTGCCTCCGTGCACCTCGACCAGGTGGCGCACGATGGCCAAGCCCAGGCCCAGGCCCCCCTGCATGCGGGTGATGGAGCTGTCGGCCTGCCGGAAGCGATCGAAGACGTGAGGCAGGAAATCCGGCGCGATGCCCATGCCGGTGTCGTTCACCGCGATCTCGACGTGGCCGGTCGAGCGGAAGAGCTCCACCGTCACCTTGCCCTTCCCGGGAGTGAACTTGATGGCGTTGGAGAGCAGGTTCCAGACCACCTGCTGCAGCCGGTCCGGATCGCCGTGGAAATCGCTCGCCTCGTCATGCAGATCGAGGGCCAGCTCCAGCTGCTTGGCTTCCGCCGCGGGCCGGACGGCGTCGACCGCGGAGCAGATGACGCTGCGCAGATCGATGTGCTGCACCTGGACGCGGAGCTTGCCCGCGATGATCCGCGAGACGTCCAGGATGTCCTCCACCAGCTGGGTCTGGACCCGCGCGTTGCGTTCGATGGTCTCCAGCGCCCGCTGCAGCCTGTCGCCGCCTCCCACCGCGCCGGTCTGCAGCATGCGGGTCCAACCGAGGATGGCGTTGAGCGGCGTGCGCAGCTCGTGGGAGACCGTGGCGAGGAATTCGTCCTTCGAGCGATTCGCCGCCTCCAGCTGGGCCCGCGCCTCCTGCTCGCGCAAGAGCAGCGCCGCGTGCGCTTCCTCGACGCGCTTCTGGTGGTCGATGTCGGTGGCCGTGGCGATCCAGCCGACGATGGAACCGTGCTCGTCGCGCTCAGGCACCACCCGGCACAGGTGCCAGCGCAGCTCGCCGTCGTGGCGGCGCAGCCGCTGTTCCCGCTCCAGCCCCCTCCCGCCGCGGATCGCGGCCGCCCACGCCGCCCGCACCGCCGGCAGCTCCTCCTCGGGGACGCCCCCGAAGAACGAGAGCCCCGCCGACGGTCCGGCGTATTCGCGCCAGACCCGGTTGCAGTAGTGGATCTCCCCGTCCCGGCGGGCCGCCCACACGCACTGCGGCATCGAGTCGGTGAGGCCGTGGAACCGGACCTCGCTGCGGCGCTCCAGGTCGCGCAGCTCCTGGGCGCGCAGCATCGCCGCCTGGCGCTTGATCAGCTCGCCCCGCTTCCACAGGTCGACGAAGACCGACACCTTGGTGCGCAGGATCTCCGGGTCGAACGGCTTGAGCAGGTAGTCGACCGCGCCTTGCGAGTAGCCCTTGAAGATGAACGAGGGATCCTTGGCGATCGCGGTCAGGAAGATGATCGGGGTCGAGCGGTTGCGCTCGCGCTGCTTGATCACCGCGGCCGTCTCGATGCCGTCCATCCCCGGCATCTGCACGTCCATCAGGATCAGGGCGAACTCTCCCTCCAGCAGCTGGCGCAGCGCGTCCTCTCCGGAGGTGACGCCCACCAGCTCCTCGCCCAGCGGCGCCAGGATCGCTTCCAGGGCGAGCAGGTTCGGCTGATGGTCGTCGACCATCAGGATGCGCGCGCGCAAGCCCGGATCCGCCGCCAGGCGCGGCTGGGCAGGCAAGGGCTTGGCGCGCGGCACAGCCATCGTAGGAAGCTAGTGCTCCTCCCTCAACGCGCCCACAGGCGGATGAGCTGCAGGAGCTTGTCCGTGTCCACCGGTTTGGGGAGATAATCCGACGCGCCCGCGACGATGCACTTGTCCCGATCCTCCTTGAGCGCTCTGGCCGTGATGGCGATGATCGGCAGCGCCTTGTAGGCCGGGTCCTTGCGGATGGCCTTCATCGTCTCGTAGCCGTCCATCTCCGGCATCATCACGTCCATCAGCACCACGTTCACGTCCGGGTTGCGCTCCAGCACGGCGATGCCGTCTTTCCCGTTCTCCGCGTAGAGCACTTCCAGGCCGTGGCTCTCCAGCACGCTGGTGAGCGCGAAGATGTTCCGCACGTCGTCGTCGACCACCAACACTTTCTTGCCGGCCATCGACTCCTCGCGCTCGCGCGACGCCTCCAGGATCTTGCGGCTCTGCTCTGGCATCTTGTCGTCGATGCGGTGCAGGAAGATGGCCGTGTCGCTGAGCAGCTTCTCCGGCGAGGCCGCGCCCGACTTGAAGATCACCGACTCGGCGAACTTCTTCAGCCGCAGCTCCTCCTTCTTGGAGAGCTCCTTGCCCGTGTAGACGATCACGGGCAGGTCCCGGAAGCGGGGCTGCGTCTTGATCTGCTCGAGCAGCTTGGTCCCGTCCACGTCTCCCAGCAGCAGGTCGAGCACCACGCAGTCGAAGTCCCCCGCCTCCAGCTCCTGGAGGGCCGCCTCGCCGGTCGACACCGAGGTGATGCTCACGTCCTCGCCCTCGCCGACCAGCTCTCTGATGCCTTTCGCCTGGCTGGCGTCGTCCTCGACGAGGAGCAGCCGCTTCACCTTCTTCTCCACGAAGCTCTGGATGTGGGTGAAGGCGCCCTCCAGCGCGTCCTTGCTGACGGGCTTCTCCAGGTAGGCGAAGGCGCCCATGGCGGCGCCCTTCTTGCTTTTCTCGACGATGGAGATCACGTGCACCGGGATGTGGCGCGTCCGGGGATTGCGCTTCAGCCGGTCGAGGATGCTCCAGCCGTCCACCACCGGCAGCTGGATGTCGAGCGTGATGGCGGCCGGCTGCAGCTCGTTCGCCAGCGCCAGGCCGGTGTCGCCGCGCGTGGCCACCACGGCCTTGAACCCCTTCTCCCGGGCCATGCCCACCATGATGCGGGCGAACTTCACGTCGTCCTCGATGATGAGGAGCACCCGGTCGCCCTCGCGCAGGTGCTCGCGGTCGTCGTCGACCGGCTTGGGCGCGATGGTCTCGGCCGGCGCCGGCGCGGATGCCAGCGCTTCGATCGCCGTGGGGCGGTGAGGCGCCGGCGGGGCCTGCTGATCCAGGCGCCGCGGGCCGGGCTGTTCCGGCATCTCCGCCTCCTGCTCGTCGCTGGCGGGCTCCTCCCCGAGGTAACGGTCCGGCAGCAGGATGGTGAACATGGAGCCCTGCCCGGGCACGCTCTCCACGTGGATCTCCCCGCCCAAGAGGCGGGTGATCTCGCGGCTGATGGAGAGGCCCAGGCCGGTGCCGCCGTACTTGCGGCTGGTGGTCCCGTCCGCCTGCTGGAACGCCTCGAAGATGAGCCTCTGCTTGTTCCTGGGGATGCCGATGCCGGTGTCGATCACCGAGAAAGCGATCACCTGATCGGCGCGGTGGAGGGCGTCGTTGTCCAGGCCGCGCCGGTCCTGTACGGTGTGGATGCGCAGCACCACGCTCCCCTGGTCGGTGAACTTGAAGGCGTTGGCGAGCAGGTTCTTCAGCACCTGCTGCAGCCGCTGCGGATCGGTGCGGACGTGGCCGGGCAGCGGTCCCGCCAGATCGACCGAGAAGTCGAGGCTCTTCTGCTCCGCCACCGGACGGAAGTTCCGCTCGACGAACTCCTTCAAGTCGACCAGCGCGATGTCGCGCGGCTCGATCTGCATCTTGCCCGCCTCGACCTTGGAGAGGTCGAGGATCTCGTTGATCAACGAGAGCAGGTCGCCGCCCGAGGCGTAGATGGTCTTGGCGTACTCCACCTGCTTCTCGGAGAGGTTCGACTCCTTGTTGTCCGCCAGCAGCTTCGCCAGGATGAGCAGGGAGTTGAGCGGCGTGCGCAGCTCGTGGCTCATGTTGGCCAGGAACTCGCTCTTGTACTTGGAGATGAGCTGCAGCTGCTCGGCCTTCTCTTCCAGCGAGGCGCGGGCCATCTCCACCTCGCGGTTCTTGATCTCGATGCTCTGGTTCTGCTCCTCGAGCTGCTTGGCCTTCTCCTCCAGCTCCAGCGCCTGCTTCTCCAGCGCGGAGTTCGACCGCTTGAGCTCCTCCTGCTGGACGGTCAGCTCTTGCGACTGGCTCTGCAGCTCCTGGGTCAGGCCCTGCGACTGGAGCAGCAGCTGCTCGGTGCGCATGTTGGCGCCGATCATGTTCAGCACCACGCCGATCGACCCGGTGAGCTGGTCGAGGAAGATCTGGTGGATGGCGCTGAACGTGTTGAAGGAGGCCAGCTCGATCACCGCCTTCATCTCGCCTTCGAAGAGCACCGGCAGGACGATGATGCTCTGCGGCGGCGACTCGCCCAGCCCCGAGCTGATCTGGATGTAGTCGGCCGGGACCCTGGTGAGCAGGATGGTCTTCTTCTCCAGCGCGCACTGGCCGACCAGCCCCTCGCCGGGGCGGAAGCGGTTGGAGACGCTCTTGCGCTCCTTGTAGGCGTAAGTGGCGACCAGTTTGAGGACCGGACCCTCGCTTTCCTGGTCCATCATGAAGAACGCGCCGTGGTGCGCGGACACCAGCGGGGTCAGCTCGCTCATGATCAGCCGCGACACGGTGTCCAGGTTCTTCTGGCCCTGCATCATCGAGCTGAACTTCGCCAGGTTCGTCTTGAGCCAGTCCTGCTCCTGGTTCTTCTGCGTGGTCTCCCGCAGATTGACGATCATCTGGTTGATGTTGTCCTTGAGCCTGGCCACCTCGCCTTCCGCGCCGACGGTGATGGTGCGGGTCAGGTCGCCCTTGGTCACCGCGGTGGCGACCTCGCTGATGGCGCGGATCTGGGTGGTCAGCGAGGCGGCCAGCTGGTTGACGTTGTCGGTCAGCTGCCGCCAGGTGCCGGTCGCGTTCGGCACCTTGGCCTGGCCGCCCAGCTTGCCCTCGATGCCCACCTCGCGCGCCACGCTGGAGACCTGATCGGCGAAGGTGCCCAGCGTGTCGGTCATGTTGTTGATGGTCTCGGCGAGGGCCGCCACCTCGCCCTTGGCGTCGACCAGCAGCTTCTGGGACAGGTCCCCGGTCGCCACCGCGGTGACCACCCGGGAGATGCCCCGCACCTGGGTGGTCAGGTTGCGGGCCATGAAGTTCACGTTGTCGGTCAGGTTCTTCCACACGCCCGCCACGCCGTGCACGTCGGCCTGGCCGCCCAGCTTTCCCTCGGTCCCCACCTCGCGGGCGACCCGGGTCACTTCCGAGGCGAAGGAGTTCAGCTGATCGACCATCGTGTTGATGGTGTTCTTCAGCTCCAGGATCTCGCCCTTCACGTCTACGGTGATCTTCTTGGAGAGATCGCCGTTGGCGACCGCCGTGGTGACCAGCGCGATGTTGCGCACCTGGCCGGTCAGGTTGTTCGCCATGAAGTTCACGTTGTCGGTCAGGTCCTTCCACACGCCGCTGACGCCGCGGACGTCGGCTTGGCCGCCCAGCCGTCCCTCGGTGCCCACCTCGCGGCCCACGCGGGTCACTTCCGAGGCGAAGCTGCGCAACTGGTCCACCATGGTGTTGATGGTGTCCTTGAGCGCCAGCACCTCGCCGCGCACGTCGACGGTGATCTTCTGCGAGAGGTCGCCGTTGGCGACCGCGGTGGTGACCTTGGCGATGTTGCGCACCTGGTCGGTCAGGTTGCCGGCCAGCACGTTCACGTTGTCGGTCAGGTCCTTCCACACTCCGGCGACGCCGGGCACCTCCGCCTCCGCCCCCAGCTTGCCTTCGGTGCCCACCTGCTTGGCGACGCGGGTCACCTCGGCGGCGAAGCTGTTCAGCTGGTCCACCATGGTGTTGACGGTGTCCTTGAGCTGCTGGATCTCGCCCCGGGCGTCGACGGTGATCTTCTTGGACAGGTCGCCCTGCGCGACCGCGGTGGTGACCTCGGCGATGTTGCGCACTTGCGCGGTCAGGTTGTTGGCCAGCAGGTTGACGTTGTCGGTCAGGTCCTTCCAGGTGCCCGCCACTCCCGGCACCTCGGCCTGCGCGCCCAGCTTCCCTTCCACGCCCACGGTGCGGGCCACGTCGGTGACCTGCTCGGCGAAGACGCCCAGCGTGTGGGTCATGTTGTTGAAGGTCTCCGCCAGGGCGGCGATCTCGCCCTTGGCGTCCACCTTCAACTGCTGGGACAGGTCTCCACTGGCGACCGCCGTCACCACCCGCGCGATGCCGCGCACCTGGGTGGTCAGGTTCGAGGCCATGAAATTCACGTTCTCGGTCAGGTCCTTCCAGGTCCCGCCGACGCCCCTCACCTCGGCCTGGCCGCCCAGCTTGCCCTCGGTGCCCACCTCGCGGGCGACCCGCGTGACCTCCGAGGCGAAGGTGTTGAGCTGATCGACCATCGTGTTGACGGTGTTCTTCAGCTCCAGCATCTCGCCCTTCACGTCGACGGTAATCTTCCTGGAGAGATCGCCTTTGGCGACCGAGGTCGTCACGTCGGCGATGTTGCGCACTTGCGCGGTCAGGTTGTTCGCCAGCAGGTTGACGTTGTCGGTCAGGTCCTTCCAGGTCCCCGCCACCCCGGGCACTTCGGCCTGCGCGCCCAGCTTTCCCTCGACGCCCACCGTCCGCGCCACGCGGGTCACCTCGCCGGCGAACGAATTCAGCTGATCGACCATCGTGTTGATGGTGTCCTTGAGCTGGAGGATCTCGCCCTTGGCGTCGACGGTGATTTTCTTGGAGAGATCGCCGCGGGCGACCGCCGTCGAGACCTCGGCGATGTTGCGCACCTGCGAGGTCAGGTTGGACGCCATGCGGTTCACGTTGTCGGTCAGGTCGCGCCAGATGCCCGACGCCTCCGCCACTCCGGCCTGGCCGCCCAGCTTGCCGTCGGTGCCCACCTCCTTCGCCACCCGGGTCACTTCCGCGGCGAAGCTGGAGAGCTGGTCCACCATGGAGTTCACGGTGGTGCCGATGCGGAGGAACTCTCCCTTCACCGGTTGGCCCTCGATCTCCAGCGCCATCTTCTGCGTCAGATCGCCCTCGGCGACCGCGATCAGCACCCGGGCGACCTCGGTGGTCGGCTGCACCAGGTCGCCGATCAGCGCGTTGATGGAGCTGACGCTGGTGCCCCAGCCGCCCCTCACGTCGCCCAGGGAAGCGCGCTCGGTCATCCGGCCCTCGCGCCCGACGACCTTTTCCATCCGCAAAAGCTCGCTGGTAAGCGCCTCGTTGCGCGAGACCACCGAGTTGAACGCCCGGGCGATCTCGGGCATCAGGCCGCTGCCGCGGGTGAACGGCAGGCGGACCGCGAAATCTCCTTCGCCCGCGGCCTGCAGCGCGCCCAGCAGGTCGCGCAGGCGGTGGTCCTCGCCAGGGCCGTGTCCGTTCTCTCCGTCGCCGTTGCGGGGCTTCTTGCGCCGCCCCTCGCCGCCATGGCCCCCCGTTGGATCGTGCGTTTCGCCCACGGTGTGCTCCTCTACTCTCGGCGTGCGTCTCGGAATTCGCAGCAGGGTCTCAGGTCCGTGCAGGCGCTGCTTCTTCCGCTCGGAACGCATGTGAACCACCGGACGGGAAAAAATCCGGCTGGACGGCCGAAATGCCGGACTTTGGACACTCGGCTCGGACCCGTCTCCTCGGCGGTTGTCTGTAGCGCAGAAGCCCGCCTGGGCGCACGTCAATATTGGTAAATTTTGCAACCGATTACTGAAGGGCAAAGCCGCTCGCGGCACGGTGGACCAGGCGCCCGGATGTGCGCCCCCAGCCGGGCCGGCCGACGCCAGTAGGGTCCAGTCGCATGTCAGTCGCATGCCGTCACGATTGACGAACGCGGGCGCGGGGCCTGCCGATCTGATATCCGCTTGGGTCCCGAGGAGGCACCTGTGACCGACAAGCCCAGCACCGCCGAGGAGGAGTACTTCGCGCGGGAGAACGCCGAGCGGCTGCGCAAGCTGGCGGCGGAGGTGAAGGCCTCGCTCGCCTCGGCGAAGCGCGAGGAGCTGAAGAAGATCCACTGGATGCGGTGTCCCAAGTGCGGGATGGAGCTCCAGGAGATCGGATTCCGGGGCGTCCAGGTCGACCGCTGCTTCTCCTGCGGCGGCACCTATCTCGACGCCGGCGAGCTGGAGAAGATCGCCGCGCCGGAGGGAGGCGCGATCGTCAAGTCCATGCTGCGCATCTTCGGAAAGTCCTAGATCGAGGCTACAGGTAGCGCGAGAGCGCGCGGTCCGCGATCTCGCCGATCAGCCTCGGGTAGTCGCGGCCGGCCGCCGCCGCGGCCATGGCCAGCTCCGCCTCGGGCGCGAGCCACGGGTTCGGGTTGGCCTCGATCACGTAGATCTCGCCCCCGGGCGCGACGCGCAGATCGATGCGGCCGTAGTCACGCAGCCCCAGCGCGCCGTAGGTGGCGAGCGCCGTCTCCTGGATCCGGCTGACCATCTCGTCCGGAAGATCGCGGGCCACGGCCGCGAGGGCCGCGTCGTACGCCTGGGTCCCCTTCTCCCACTTCACTTCCTTGCCGGCGATGCGCGGCATGCCCTTCGGCAATTTCGACAGATCCAGCTCGACCGGCGGCAGCGCCTCCGGCTTGTCGCTGCCCAGCACGCCGACGTAGATCTCGCGCCCCTCGATGAACTCCTCGATGAGCGCGGGGGAGTCGAAGCGCTCGTGGAGGAGCGCGATGCGCTCCATCAGCTCCTTCACGCTCTTCACCACCGAGCCCGCGTCGATGCCCACCGACCCGTCTTCGGAGCCCGGCTTCACGATCATCGGGAAATGCAGGTCGTCGATGTGATCGATCTTGCCGCGGTAGCTGGAGACGAAGTTGGGCGTGCGGATGCCGTGGAAGGTGAAGACCTTCTTCGCCAGCGCCTTGTCCTGGGCGAGGAAGAGCGCCCGCGGCCCCGCGCCGGTATAGGGAAGCTCCAGCAGGTCCAGGAAGGCGGCAACGTGCGCCTCCTTCGAGTCGTCGCCGGCATAGGCCTCGGTCAGGTTGAAGACGAGATCGGCCTCGACGCGCGCCAGCTCCAGGAGCGACCTCTCGTCCTTGAGCTCGTGGAAGAAAGCGTCGTGGCCGTTCGAGCGCAACGCCTCCAGGACCTCGTCGCGATCGAGCTTGGCGCGCCGCTCGTGCTTGCGGCCGCGGATCGAGGCGCCCTTCTCGCGCTTGCCGCGCCGCTCGCGTTCCGGCGGAGTCACGTTGTCGCTCGGCTCGTACAGCACGGCGATCTTCAGCTTTCCCGCCACGTCACCGCTCCTCGAACTTGCCGCGCTGAAGGTAGTTCATCGCCAGGGTCGTCGCGAGCACCGTCGTCTCGATCAGCTGTTGCGTCTCCCGTCCGGCGGCGACCTGGAGATCGAGCTCGCGCGCCCGGCGCGCCATCTGCTCGAGCAGCTTCTTCGCGAGCGAGCGCCGGATCCCGGTCCAGTAGGTGATCTTGTCCACCAGCGCCTTCCCGTGCGCCGAGAAGAGCGCGGCGGCGGCGGAGAAGCCCTCGCGCGGCGGGCCTGGATCGAAGATGTCCTCCAGCTCGGCGTCGGGCACCAGGTCGGCGATGTTCGGCGCCTCGTCGGGAACGGTTCGCCGGTAGAACTCCTCGAGCGGTTCGGTCATCTGGTCGACGGGAAGCTCCGCCAGCGCCCGGGAGAGCGGGCGTTTCGGCTCGACGCGGGCCAGCTCGCGGGCCACCCGATCGACGTACTCGAGCTTGCCCAGCGCCGGCCAACCCGCGTACTTGCGGCGCCAGTTCGAGCGCGGCGTGAGCCAGACGGCGAAAGTCTCGGCGAAATCCTCGTCGGGGTGTTTCTGCGCGTACCAGCCGGCGATGTGCCGCACGTAGCGCCGCGAGAACGGCACCGGCGTATACGAGTCCGCGTACGGGCGGTCGAAAGGACCGAACAGCTCGATCCACTCCGGCGTGTCGTAGAGCTCGTACGCGTAGTTGAATGCGTGCCCGGCCTCGTGGCGCAGGTACATGAGGATCTCGCGTTCGTCCTCGAGGTCGTTGAGCGACCGCTCGAGCGCCTGCAGCTCCGGATCGGCGAGGTAGAAGGGGATGCCGATGATCGGCTCCCGATCGGGGCACGCCCACTCGTCCGACAGGTAGCAGGCAGGGCGGAACCGCTCCAGGCCCTTCGCTTCCAGCTCGCGGTGGAGCTGCTGCACGTACTTCTCGACCGGCGAGCCGTCGAGCTTGAGCCCCAGCTCGCGGATCGGCTTCTTGAGCAGCTCCCGGGCCTCGGGCGGCGTGTGCTCGAACGGCTGCATGCTCCTCCCCCGGAGTCTGCTCCCCGCCTAGCTCCTCAGCAAGAGCGCCTTCAAGCGTTTCACGCGGAGGTCGCGGAGGACAAGAGCGAGGGCGCGGAGGAACCGTTGATCACCGGATCTCCTCGGCGCCCTCCCCTTCCTCCGCGTCCTCTGCGTGAAACGCAGTTCGCTATAGTGGCACGCATGCGGGCACTGGTGATCGTGGCGGCGGTGGCGATCGCAGGAGGGGTGGAGGCGGCGGAGAAATGCGAGCTGGTGAAGAAGGGGTATGGGCCGGAGGGGAAGGGGGCGGTGAAGCTCGAGACCGTCGTCGCCGGGCTGGAGGTGCCTTGGGGCATCGCGTTCCTGCCGGGGGGAGACGCCCTGGTCACGGAGCGGCCCGGGCGGCTGCGCCTGGTGCCAGCCCTGACGAAGAGGAAAGCGGGCGACGCGACGAAGCTGCCGATCGTGGCGAGCATCGCCGTGGATGCGGACGAGGAAGGCGGGCTCCTCGGGGTCGCCGTCCATCCGAGATTCGAGCAGAACCGCTTCATCTACCTGTACATGACGGCGCGCGAAGACGGGCGGAAGTCGAACCGCGTCGAACGCTGGCGTGTGGCCGAGGACCTGGGGTCGGCGCGATTCGACCGGCGCATCGTGGAGGGCATTCCTTCGGCCGCCTACCACGACGGAGGGCGCATCCGATTCGGTCCCGACGGCATGCTCTACGTCGGCACGGGTGACGGACGCGATCCGGATCGCTCCCAGGACCCGGCCAGCCTGGGAGGGAAGGTCCTCCGGCTCACCCCGGACGGCGAAGTCCCGGGGGACAACCCGGTCGCCGGAAATCCTCTCTGGGTGCTGGGGGTGCGCAATACCCAGGGCTTCGACTGGAGCGGCGGACGGTTCTACGTCACGGACCACGGCCCTTCCGGGGAGCTGATGCGGCAGGGCCACGACGAGGTGAATCTCGCTTCACCAGGGGCGAACCTCGGTTGGCCGGCGATCTACGGATGCCAGACGCGCTCCGGCATGGTCGCGCCCTCGCTGACCTGGCAGAGCGCCGTTCCACCCGGCGGCGCCTCGTTCTACACGGGCACCGCCCTTCCCGACTGGCGAGGCAGCCTGCTGATCGGGACCCTCCGATCGAAGCATTTGCACCGGGTCAAGTTCAGCGCCGCGGAGCCCGGAGTGGTCGAGTTGCACGAGGTCTACTTCCAGGACCAGGCCGGCCGCCTCCGCGACGTGGTGATGGGCCCTGACGGCGCGGTCTACCTGACCACCTCCAATTGCGACGGCCGCGGCGACTGCCCGCCGGACCGCGACAAAATCCTCCGCCTCCTCCCCTCCCGCCCGTAAAAGGACAAAAGGATCGACCGCGGAGGCGTGGAGGACGCGGAGGTTTGTGTTTTTAAAATGAAATCTCCGCGCTCTCCGCGCCTCCGCGGTGGTCTCCTCGCCTGCGAGCACGGCGGGAGGGGTGGCGGGGTTCGGCAGGGAAGTCGGAGGCGAGGTAGGCTGTAGAGTGGGGGAAGCGGAATGATTCGGCTGAAGCACCTGTCCGGGAGCCTGCAAGGCAGGACGACGGAGCTGGCCAAGCCGGTGCTGCGTATCGGCCGCGCGCCGGACTGCGACGTCCGCTTCGACCAGGTGAACGACCCGAAAGTGTCCAACCACCACGCCGAGCTGCTGCTCGAGGAAGGCAACTGGTTCGTGGTGGACACCGCCTCGACCAACGGCACGCTGATCAACGGCCGACGGATCACCAAGCATCGGCTGGCGTCCGGCGACAAGGTGCAGATCGGCAGCGGCGGCCCGGTGGTGCAGGTCCACTTCGACGGGATCCTGGTCGGGCAGCCGTCCTTCAAGACCGAGGCGATCCTGCTCCGCGACGTCCCGCAGCCGCCCCGCCCCATCGACGACACCGAGGAGATCTCGGCCATCTCGGATCGTCTCAAGGAGAGCGCCGACACGCAGACCGCCCGGCTCGCCGAGCTGGCGGCGAAGAAGGTGGCCCTGGAGCGCGCCAAGGCGGGCGGCCAGTCCAGCGGCAAGACCATGTTCATCATGGCCGAGACCATGCGCCAGGTGCAGTTCAGCACCAAGGCGAAGACCAAGAAGCGCTGGGTCAAGGTGGTCGCCGCGGTGGCGGGGGCGGCCGCGCTGGTGGTCTTCGTGATGTCGGTGGTGATCGTGCAGCAGCAGCGGCAGATCGCCCTGCTGGTGCAGACCAAGAACAAGCTCGACAAGGAGATCCAGCAGGTCCAGGCGGCCATGGAGTCCGAGACCGACGCGGACAAGCTGGACCAGCTGGAGCAGAGGCTCGCCCAGCTCACCGGCAACGTCCAGAAGGCGATGGACGACCTGGGCAAGGCGGACAAGTCCAAGGCCGCCGAGGTGGCCAACGCCGGCGACCCGATGGATCGCGACATCCGCAAGATCCTCGGCAAGTTCGATGCGAAGACCTACGCCGTGCCGCCCGTCTTCAAGGAGCGCCTGCAGTACCACGTCGACGAGCTGCTGCACGCGGGGAACCTCAAGTTCATCTACAAGCGCAAGCAGAAGTACTGGCCGATGATCCTCAAGGAGTTCGGCGCGCTCGGCCTGCCCGAAGAGATGGCGTTCATCGCCTGGGCCGAGACGCAGTTCGACCCCACCGCCCGCAGCAAGGCAGGCGCGGCGGGAATGTGGCAGCTCGGCGCCGACACAGCCCGCAACTACAACCTGCGGGTGGACGCGCAGGTGGACGAGCGGTTCGATGCGGCCAAGTCGACCCGCGCGGCCTCGCGCTACCTGGCCAACCTGCTCGCCGAGTTCGGCGAGGACTCGTTCATGCTCGCCATGGCGAGCTACAACCGCGGCGAGTCGGGCGTGCGGCGGGTCCTGCACCAGATCGCCAGCGAGCCCGGCGGGTTCAAGAAGGAGCGCCGCGATTTCTGGCACCTGTATCGCTTGAAGAAGCTACCCGAGGAGACCCGGGAGTACGTGCCCAAGGTGTTGGCGGCCGCGATCGTCTCCATGAACGCGCAGAAATACGGCCTCGAGCCGGCGAAGGACGACGATGATTGACGTGAAGAGCTTCGCCGCCTTGCGCCGGTTCTCGCCCGAAAAGCTGCAGAAGCTGAACCTCTTCGAGACCGAGCGCTTCTTCTGCGACGTCTACTGCCTGGAGCCCGGGCAGGAGCAGAAGGCGCACGCGCACGCCGGAAGCGACAAGCTGTACGCCGTCCTGGAGGGGGCAGTGGAGGTCCGGGTCGCGGGAGAGACCCGCGAGCTCCGCGCCGGCGAAGTGGCGCTCTGCCCGGCGGGCAGCGAGCACGGCGTCGCCAACCGCTCCACCGCCCGCGCCGCCCTCCTCGTCTTCATGGCCCCCCGCCCCTAAAGGCTGACTGCTCACCGCGGAGGCGCGGAGAGCGCGGAGGATTCTCACTCCAAAAACCTCCGCGACCTCCGCGCCTCCGCGGTGATCTTCTTGTCGTGATGACGGCCGGTCCTCGCGGTGCTAAGAAGATCGGCCCTTCTCGGAGGAGAGCATGGGCATCGAGGTCAAGGGTCCGAAGGTCGCCGGGTCGGAAGCCATTCTCACGCGCGAGGCGCTGGCGCTGGTCGAGCAGCTCCACCGCGAGCTGAACGGGCGCCGCGAGCAACTCCTCGCCAGGCGCGCCGAGCGCCAGCGCGAGCTGGACCGCGGGCAGGAGTTCCGCTTCCTCCCGGAGACGCAGAAGGTCCGCGACGCCGACTGGAAGGTGGCGAAGATCCCCGAGGATCTGGCCAGGCGGTTCGTGGAGATCACCGGACCGGTCGAGCGAAAGATGATGATCAACGCGCTCAACTCCGGCGCCGACGTGTTCATGGCCGATTTCGAGGACGCGCTCTCGCCCACCTGGAGCAACGTCGTCGTCGGCCATCAGAATCTCAAGGAAGCGGTGCGGCGCACGCTCTCGTTCACCTCACCGGAGGGCAAGCAGTACAAGTTGAACCAGAAGATCGCCACGCTGCTGGTCCGCCCGCGCGGCTGGCACCTGCCCGAGAAGCATGTCCTGATCGACGGGCAGGCCGTCTCCGGCAGCCTGATCGACTTCGGCCTCACGCTCTTCCACAACGCGCGCGAGCAACTGGATCGCGGCACCGGCCCGTACTTCTACCTGCCCAAGATCGAGAGTCACCTCGAGGCGCGCCTGTGGAACGACGCTTTCCTGCTGGCGCAGGACGCGCTGAAGATCCCTCGCGGCTCCATCCGCGCCACGGTGCTGGTGGAGACGCTGCCGGCCGCCTTCGAGATGGACGAGATCCTCTACGAGCTGCGCGACCACATGAGCGGCCTCAACGCCGGCCGCTGGGACTACATGTTCTCGCTGATCAAGAAGTACCGGACCCGCAAGGACAAGATCCTTCCCGACCGGGCGCAGGTCGCCATGACGGTGCCGTTCATGCGCGCCTACACCGAGCTCTTGATCAAGACCTGCCACCGGCGCGGTGCGAGCGCCATGGGCGGCATGGCCCCGTTCATCCCCTCCCGCAAGAACCCCGAGATCAACGAGAAGGCCCTGGCCAAGACTCGCGAGGACAAGAAGCGCGAGGCGAACGACGGGTTCGACGGCACCTGGGTGGCCCATCCCGACCTGGTCCAGCTGGCGCAGGAGGAGTTCAAGAAGGTGCTCGGCGCCAGGCCCAACCAGATCGACAAGCTGCGCGGCGAGGTGAGCGTCACCGCCGAGCAGCTGACCGACACGCGCATCCCGGGCAGCTCGATCACCGAGGCGGGGTTCCGCAACAACGTCGACGTGGCGCTGCAGTACCTGAACTCCTGGCTCCTGGGGAACGGCGCGGCCGCGATCCACAACTTGATGGAGGACGCCGCGACCGCGGAGATTTCCCGCGCGCAGCTGTGGCAGTGGATCCGCAATGCGGCAAAGCTGGACGATGGACGGACCGCGACGCCCGACCTGTACCAGAAGGTGCGCGACGAAGAGGTCAAGAAGCTCGGCGGGCCACAGCAGGGCCGCCTGCGCGAAGCCATCGAGATCCTCGATGGCCTGGTGCTGTCCGAGCAATTCGGGGAATTCCTCACCAACCCCGCCTACCGATACCTCGATTGATCCGAGACTTTAGGCGGATCTTCGCCCTCTGGCCGCCCCTCGACGAGACGGCCTCTGCGGCCATTCGTCAGAGGGACGTCTTGCCTAGGACAGTGGTCGGTATCTATAGTGCGCCCCCACCGGACAGGAGGACACACGATGAGCCGCCACTTTCTGGTGGGACGCTCGTTCGTTCTGGCTCCAGCCGCCGTCGCAGCGGCAGCGGTGCTCGTCTCGGGGCCGGCGCGCGCGTGGGAGCCGACCAAGCCGATCGAGTTCGTCATCCCCGCCGGCACCGGCGGAGGCGCCGATCAGATGGCCCGCCTGATCAGCGGGGTGGCGGAGAAGCACAAGCTCTCTCCCCAGCCGATCATCGCCATCAACAAGTCGGGCGGCGCGGGCGCGGAGGGCTTCCTCTACGTCAAGGAGAAGAAGGGCGACGCGCACACCATCATCATCACCCTCTCCAACCTCTTCACCACGCCGCTGGCGCAGGGGACGCCGTTCAACTGGCGCGATCTGACGCCGGTTGCGCGGATCGCGCTCGACCAGTTCATCCTCTGGGTGAATGCCGAGACGCCCTACAAGACGGCCAAGGAATACCTGGCGGCGGTCAAGGAGCACTCGGGCGGCGACAACCGCATGAAGATGGGCGGGACCGGCTCGAAGCAGGAGGACCAGATCATCACCGTCCAACTCGAGCAAGGGCTAGGCGTGAAGTTCAGCTACGTCCCTTTCAAGGGCGGCGGAGAGGTGTGCGTCAACCTGGTGGGCAAGCACATCGATTCCACCGTCAACAACCCCATCGAGTGCGTCAGCCACATGAGGTCGGGGAGCGTACGGCCGCTCGCGGTGTTCGACACCCAGCGCATCCCCGACCCGCTCTGGAAGGACGTCCCGACCGTGAAGGAGGCGCTCGGGGTCGACATCCACTACCAGATGCTGCGGGGCATCTTCGGCCCTCCCAACATGCCGAAGGAAGCGGTCGACTTCTACGTGAACCTCCTCCGCAAGGTCTACGAGACGCCCGAATTCAAGAAGTACCTCGAGGACGGGGCGCTGAAGCCCGCCTTCACCACCGGCGCCGAGTACGCCAAGTGGGTGGAGGAGAACGAGAACCTGCACAAGGAGCTGATGGCCAAGGGCGGCCTGCTCAAGTAACTGGATGCGCGCCGCCGACATCGCCACCGCATCCCTCCTGATGCTCCTCGGCGTGGTCGTTCTGGTCGAGGCCATCCGGCTAGGCTTCCGCTGGGGACCCGATGGCCCCCAGAGCGGCTTCTTCCCCTTCTGGCTGGCGGTGGTGGTGATCGCCCACAGCGCGGCCATCCTCGTGCAGGCGGTGAGGAAACGCTCCGGCGAGCCGTTTGCCACCCGCGAACAGCTGCGCTCGGTGCTCACCGTCGCCTGGCCTGCCGCGGCGATGGTCCTGCTCACGCAATTCATCGGGCTGTACGTTGCGGCGGTGCTCTACCTCGCCTCCTACATGCGCCTGGTCGGGCGCCACTCCTGGGTGACCACCGTCGGCCTCTCGCTCGCCATTCCCCTCCTCACCTTCCTGCTGTTCGAGAAGTGGTTTCTGGTGCCGCTCCCCAAGGGACCGCTCGAGGCGTGGCTGGGTTACTGACCTATGGGCATCGAGAACATCCTCCTCGGCTTCCACGTCGCGATCACGCCCTACAACCTGATGGTGGCGGTGGTCGGGATCGCGCTCGGGACCGTCATCGGCGTGCTGCCGGGGCTGGGCGGCGCCAACGGCGTCGCCATCCTGCTTCCGCTCACGTTCCGCATGCCGCCGACCTCGGCGATCATCCTGCTGACCTCCCTTTACTGGGGGGCGCTCTTCGGCGGGGCGATCACCTCGGTGCTCTTCAACATCCCCGGCGAGCCGTGGTCGGTCGCCACCACGTTCGACGGGTACCCTCTCGCGCGCAAGGGCCAGGGAGCCCAGGCGCTCACCGCCGCCTTCTCCTCCTCCTTCGTCGGCGCGCTCTTCGCCACCATCCTCATCACGCTATTCGCGCCGCTCCTGGCCAACCTCGCGCTGAAGTTCGGTCCGCCGGAGTTCTTCGCCATCCAGATGCTCACCTTCTCCAGCTTCGTGGGGCTAGGCGGGTCGGATCCCCTGAAGTCCATCGTCTCCATCGCGCTGGGCTTCATGCTCGCCGCGGTGGGGCTCGACATCGTCACCGGCCAGCTCCGCCTCACCTTCGGCCTCACCCCGCTCATGACCGGGTTCGATTTCATCGTGGCCGTCATCGGGCTGTTCGGCATCGGCGAGATCCTCATCAGCGTGGAAGAGGGGCTGAAATTCGAGGGCGCCCGGACGAAGCTGAACCTGCGCGTCGTGCTCGACACCTGGAAGGAGCTTCCGCGCTACTGGCGCACCTTCCTGCGCGGATGCTTCATCGGGTTTTGGATGGGATTCAAGCCGGGCGGCGCGACGCCGGCCTCCTTCATGAGCTACGCGTTCGCGCGGCGGGCGTCCAAGCACCCGGAGCGCTTCGGCAAGGGCGAGCTGGAGGGAGTGGTGGCCCCCGAGACGGCCGCCCACGCAGCCGGCGTCGCCGCCATGCTGCCGATGATCACGCTGGGCATCCCCGGCTCGCCCACCGCGGCGGTGATGTTCGGCGGCCTGATCATCTGGGGGCTCCAGCCCGGTCCCATGCTGTTCAAGGAGCAGCCCGAGTTCGTCTGGGGACTCATCGCCAGCATGTACACCGGCAACCTGATCGGCGTTCTGATGGTGCTGGCCTTCGTGCCGTTCTTCGCGGCGATCCTCCGCGTGCCCTTCGCCATCCTCACCCCGTTCATCGTGCTGGTGTGCGCGATCGGCTCCTACGCCGTGCACAACAACATGATCGACGTCTGGTACATGATCTTGTTCGGGGTCGTCGGATATGTGTTCAAGAAGCTCCAGTACCCGCTCGCGCCGCTGGTCCTTGCCCTCGTGCTCGGGGACATGGCCGAGAGCGCGCTGAGGCAGAGCTTGATCATGTCGCAGGGCTCGCTCCTCATCTTCCTGCGGCGGCCGATCGCGGCCGCGATCACCTTGCTGGCGCTCTTCTTCTTCATCCTCCCGGCGATCAACACCTGGCGGCGGCGCGAACGGGGTCCCCACGCGCCGGCGGCCCCCCACGAAGCGTGAGCCAAATGACCGAACAGAAGCGGATGAAGCACATCCTATGGCTCTCGCTGGCCACGCTGGTCGCGCTGCAGTGGGTGGTCATCCGCGTCAGCGGGGTCCATCTCCCGCACCTGTGGACGGCCATCCTTTCCGGGGTGGGGATCTTGGGGGCCGCGGTCCTGCTCTCCTGGGCGGCGGAGGTGGCGCAGATCGACATCCCGCAGAGCCTGGCGCTCGCGTTCCTCGCGCTGATCGCCGTGCTCCCCGAGTACGCGGTGGACATGTACTTCGCCTGGACCGCCGGCAAGAACCCCGCGTACACGCAGTACGCCACTGCCAACATGACCGGCGCCAACCGCCTGCTGATCGGCTTCGGCTGGGCCGCGGTGGTGATCGTCTACTGGCTGAAGACGCGCAAGCGGGCGGTCGAGCTGGATCCTTCCCACTCGATGGAGATCTCCTATCTCACCGTCGCGACCGTCTACTCGTTCGTCATCCCGCTCAAGGGCACTCTGTCGCTGGTCGACACCGCCGTGCTGCTGTCGATCTTTGGCTTCTACATCGTTACGGCGTCGCGTGCCGGGATGGAGGAACCGGAGCTCGGCGGGCCTTCGGAATTCCTCGGGACCTTCTCCAAAGTGCCCCGCCGCCTCTGCACCATCGGTCTGTTCGCCGTCGCCGGGCTCACCATCTTCCTCGCCGCCGAGCCTTTCGCCGAGAGCCTGCTCGCCACCGGCCGCGCGTACGGGGTGGAGGAGTTCATCCTCGTCCAGTGGATCGCCCCGCTGGCCTCGGAATCCCCGGAGTTCATCGTCGCCATCCTCTTCGCGGTGCGGGGGAACCCGGGCGCGAGCATCGGCACCCTCATCTCCTCCAAGGTGAACCAGTGGACGCTCCTGATCGGGATGCTCCCGCTCGCCTATTCGGCGTCCTCCGGTCACGTCGCGGTGATGCAGCTCGACCGCCGCCAGGTGGAAGAGGTCCTGCTCACCGCGGCGCAGTCGTTCTTCGGCGTGGCCGTCATCGCGAACATGCGGTTTTCCATCGTCGAAGCCGCGGTCGTCGCCGGGCTCTTCGCCAGCCAGCTCTTCTTCACTTCGCCGGGGGTCCGCTACGGGTACTCCGCCGTCTACGTCCTGCTCACCCTCCTGCTACTGGCGACCAACCGTGAGATAAGACACGGCTTTTTCGACGTCAGGCGGCTCCGCCCCGGCAACCGCGCGCAGCTCGCCGAGCACGGCCACCGCTTGGGGGTGGAGGGCGAGAGCCGCGCCGGAGACCTTCGTTAGAAATCCCTTGCGCAGTGCGCAAAGAATGGGCATCTGCAACGATCGGGAATGGAGACGATCGCCGATCTGCTGCAGGGGGGCGCCGAAGGCTCGGTGGCGATCGGCGCCCCGGAGAAACGCCAGCCCCTGCGGTACGGCGAGCTGCGGGCCCTGGTCGCCGCCACCATCCGCGACCTGAATACCCTGGGGATCGGCCGCGGCGACCGCGTCGTGACGGTCATCCCCAATGGTCCGGAGGCGGCCACGGCGTTCATCTCGGTCGCCGCCGGAGCTACGGCGGCGCCGCTCAGCCGCGGACTGACGGCGGACGAGTTCAGGTTCAACCTCGTCGACCTCCGGGCCAAGGCGCTGCTGATCCTGGAAGGGCTGGCTTCGCCGGCGCGCGAGATAGCCGCCCAGCTGGGCGTGAAGCTCATCGAGCTGGTGCCCGAGCCCGCCCGCGGCGCGGGGGCCTTCACCCTCAAGCCGTCGCGCCGGAATGGCTCGGTCCCGGGGAAGGGCGGGCCCGCCGAGCCGGACGACGTGGCCCTGGTGCTGCACACTTCGGGGTCCACCTCGCGTCCGAAGATCGTACCGCTCTTGCAGCGCAACGTGATCGCGTCCGCCCGGAACATCCGGACCGCGCTGCAGCTCACCTCGGACGATGTCTGCCTGAACATCATGCCGCTGTTCCACATCCACGGCCTGATGGCGGCGGTGCTGTCTTCGCTCTCCGCGGGCGCCCAGGTGTGGTGCTCGCCCCCGTTCAATGCCCTGCGCTTCTTCCACTGGCTCGACGAGGTCCGGCCCACCTGGTACACGGCGGTGCCGACCATGCACCAGGCGATCCTCTCCCGCGCCTCGCGGCACGCGGAGGAGCTGCGTAGGGCGCGGTTGCGGCTGATCCGCTCGTCCTCGGCCTCGCTGGCGCCGAGCGTGATGGAGGAGCTCGAGCGCACGTTCGGCTGCCCGGTGGTCGAGGCCTTCGGAATGACGGAAGCCTCCCACCAGATGACCTGCAATCCGCTTCCGCCTCGCGCGCGCAAGGCCGGAACGGTGGGCGTGCCCGCCGGACCCGAGGTCGCGATCATGGACGAGGAGGGCAAGATCCTGCCCCGCGGCCAGACGGGCGAGGTGGTCATCCGGGGCCCGAACGTCACCCCCGGGTACGAAGCCAACCCGGAGGCGAACGAGAGCGCGTTCATCGACGATTGGTTCCGCACCGGCGACCAGGGCGTCATCGACCGCGACGGCTACCTCCAACTGACCGGGCGGCTCAAGGAGCTGATCAATCGCGGGGGCGAGAAGATCGCGCCGATCGAGATCGACGTGGTGCTGATGGAGCACCCCGCCGTCCAGCAGTGCGTGACCTTCGCCGTCCCGCACGACAAGCTGGGCGAGGACATCGCGGCGGCGGTGGTGCTGCGCGACGGCCACGCCTGCTCCGAGCGCGAGCTGCGCGAATTCGCGGCGCAACGGCTGGAGCACTGGAAGGTGCCGCGCAAGCTGATCTTCGTGCAGGAGATCCCCAAGGGGCGTACCGGCAAGTTGCAGCGCATCGGCCTGGCTGCCAAGCTGGGCCTGGCCGGATGAAGATCACCGTCTTCGGCGCCGGGGCGATCGGCGGCTTCATGGGCGCCAGGTTGGCGCTCGCGGGGCAGGATGTGACCCTGATCGCGCGCGGTCCGCACCTCGCCGCCATGCGCGAGAGAGGGCTCAAGCTGATCAGCGAGGGCCGGACGGAGGTGGCGCGGCCCCGCTGCACCGGCGATCCCCGCGAGGTCGGCCCGCAGGACTACGTGATCCTGGGCGTCAAGGCGCACGCGCTGTCCGGGATCGCGGACGCCGTGCAGCCGCTCCTCGGCCCGGACACCACACTGGTGCCGGCCGTGAACGGCGTCCCGTGGTGGTACTTCTACGAGCACGGCGGGCCCTACGAGGGAACCAGGCTGCAGACCGTCGATCCGGGCGGCGTGCTCTGGCAGAAGCTGCCGCCCAGCCGCGTGGTCGGGTGCATCGTCTACGCCGCGACCGAGGTCGTGGAGCCCGGCGTCATCGAGCACACCTATTCGGATCGCTTCGACGTCGGCGAGCCGGACGGCTCGAAGAGCGAGCGCGTCCAGGCGTTCTCGCGGGCGATGATCGAAGCGGGTCTGCGCGCTCCGGTGCGGCAGCGCGTCCGCGACAATCTCTGGGTCAAGCTGTGGGGGAACCTCTCCTTCAACATGATCTGCTCGCTCACGATGAGCGATCTTTCCAGCGTCACCGCCGACCCCGGGACTCGCGCGGTGGCCCGCCAGATGATGGTGGAGGCGCAGGCCGTGGCCGAGAAGCTGGGCGTGAAGTTCCCGCTCGACGTCGATGCTCGGATCGCCGGCGCAGCGAGCGTCGGCGCGCACAAGCCTTCCACCCTGGTCGACCTCGAGCGCGGGCGCCCGATGGAGATCGACCCTCTGCTGGGCGCCGTGGTCGAGATGGGCCGGCTGGTCGGGCTCCCCACCCCCACCTGCGACACGGTGCTCGCCCTGGTGCGCCAGCGGGCGCGCGCCGCCGGGCTGTACGCGCCGCCTGCGTAGGTTCGACCTCGAAATCGACCTCCGCTGCTACACTGCTAGGCGATGCGACTGCACCTCGTCGACGGTACCTACGAGCTCTTCCGCGCCCACTATTCCAAGCGGCCGCCCCACCGGGCGCCGGACGGCAGCGACAAGAAAGCCACGGTGGCGCTCGCCTTCGCGATGCTGGCGCTGCTCCACGACGAGGGCGAGGCCGTGACCCATGCCGCGGTCGCCTTCGACAATCCGATCCGCAGCTTCCGGAACGACCTGTTCGACGGCTACAAGACCGACGAAGGAGTCCCGCCCGAGCTGCTCGCCCAGTTCGACTCCGCGGAGGAAGCGGTGCGGGCGCTGGGCATGGCGGTCTGGTCGATGCGCGACTTCGAGGCGGACGACGCGCTCGCCACCGGCGCCGCGCGGTTCGCCGGCGAAGTGGAGCAAGTCCGCATCCTCACTCCGGACAAGGACCTGGGGCAGTGCCTGCGAGGCACGCACGTGGTCCAGGTGGACCGGCGCGCGAAGACGGTGATCGACGAGGAGGCACTCTTGCGCCGCCGCGGCATCGGGCCGTCGAGCATCCCCGACCTGCTGGCCCTCACCGGAGACGACGCCGACGGCATCCCGGGGCTGCCCGGATTCGGAGAGAAGAGCGCCTCTGCACTGCTGGCGAAGTTCATCCACCTCGATCAGATCCCGGCAAACCCGGCCACCTGGCCCGCCGTGCGCCAGGCCCAGCGCCTCGCCGCCACGCTCGAGGAACATCGTGCCGACGCGCTCCTCTACCGCCGCCTGGCGACGCTGCGCACCGACGCGCCCATCGGCACGCTCGAGGACGCGCGCTTCCTCGGCGTGCCGCGCGAGCGGTTCCGCGCCCTGTGCGATGCGCTCGGCTCGCGCGACTTGCGCGACCGCCCCCGCCGCTGGGCTTCCTGACGGCCGGTCCCGGGAGCGTGCCCTCCTTGACGGACTAGCGTCCGGAAGCGCACGCTCGAATCACGGGGATGGGCCCGCCGACAAAGACGCTGTCGCGGGAAGTCAAGCGCGCCAACGCGCGCGCAGGTGTTCCTCACCTGTTCCTGGTGATGAGCTGCGATCGCCCGGCCGCGCCGGCGCTTCGCCTCTCCTTGGAGCACGTCGACGAGGTGCTGCTGGGTCGCGCGGAGCGCCGAGGCACTTCCCGAGAGGACCGGTCCGGCGTGCCCCGGCTCTGCGTGGGAGTGGACGACGCCTGGATGTCCGCCTCCCACGCGCTGCTGCGCAGGGTGCTCGGCTCGTGGATGATCGAGGATCTCGGCTCCAAGAACGGCACCCTGGTGGGCGGGCGGAAGTGCCCGCGGGCGGAGCTTCAGGACGGCGACCTCGTCGAGCTGGGCCACACCTTCTTCCTCTTCCGCGCGCGCGTTCGCGCGGCGGGCGAAGTGGAGGAATCGACCGCGCTCTCGCCGGCCGTCAGCGGCTTCGCCACGCTCGTGCCCTCCCTCGCCGAGGCGTTCGCGCGGGCGCAAGCGGTGGCGCGCTCGACCGTGCCGGTGGTGGTCCGGGGAGAGAGCGGCACCGGCAAGGAGGTGGTGGCCTCCGCCATCCACGAGCTGTCGGGTCGCACCGGGCCCTTCCAGGCGGTGAACTGCGGTGCGCTCCCGCCCAGCCTGGCCGAGTCCGAGCTGCTCGGCTACCGGCGAGGGGCATTCACCGGCGCCGAAGACGACCGCGCGGGCCTGGTGCGCACCGCCCACGCGGGCACCCTGTTCCTCGACGAGATTGGCGACCTGCCGCTCACCGCGCAGGCGGCGCTGCTGCGCGTCCTGCAGGAGGGCGAGGTGAAGCCGCTCGGCGCCACGCGTCCGATCAAGGTCGACATGCGCCTCATCTCGGCCACGCACCGGGACCTGGACGCGCTGGCGTCGGAGGACAAGTTCCGCCCGGATCTGCTTGCCCGGCTCGGGGGATTGACCGTCCACCTTCCCCCGCTGCGCGAGCGGCCCGAGGACCTGGGCCTTCTTTCCGCAGCGCTGCTCCGCCGGCACTTTCCCGGGCGCGACGTCGAGCTGAGCTGCGGGGCCGCTCGGGCCCTGCTCACCTATCGCTGGCCGCTGAACGTGCGCGAGCTGGAGCGCTGCCTCCAGGCCGCGGTGGTCCTGGCCGGCGAAGCACCGGTCGAGCTGCGCCACCTTCCGCCAGCCGTCGCCGCCAGCACCGCGGAAGCCGCCGCGCCGGCGGGCGGGGGAGCGCCGGGGCTGCCGGAGCCGGACCGGCGGCGGCGCGAGGAGATCGTCGCGGCGCTTCGCGAGAGCGGCGGAAACGTGACGGCCGCGGCCCGCGTGATGGGCAAGGCGCGCGTGCAGCTACAGCGCTGGATCAAGCGCTACCGGATCGACCGCGCCGAGTTCCAACGCTGATCCGGGAGCGCCGCGGTGGCGCCACCGCCCCGGGCATGGCGTTGACGCTGCCGGATCCGCCAGATCCCCCCGAAAGCCCGCGCAAGCTACTGGCACGCACGGTGCTTGTGTGTCCAGCCGGGAGGTGTGCGATGGAACGGATCCGGATGTGGCTGTCCCCGGTCGTCCTCGCCCTCGCCTGGCTCACGGGATTCGCATACGTGCTCGCACGCTTGGGGGAAGTCCACGCCACGGTGGTGATGGCGCAAGAGCAGCAGCGACGGCAGCCTCACCTCGAGGAGGAGCAGCAGCTCAGCTCCGCGCGGGAGCTGGCCAAGCGCTGAAGGGGGGCGCCGCGGCGCGGCGGCACGGGGGTTCAGCTCCTGCGTGTCCGCCGCGCCGCGGTGACTTGACTCTGGGTGCGTGCAGCGGCACGGTAGACGCGGCGCGGCGTGGTTTGCGCCGGAAGCGGGGGCGAGTGGTCCAGACCCTCCAGGGTCGCGACCAGTCCAGCGGGGCTGGAGCGCACGCCACGGCCGACCCTGCCCCTTCGCTCTTCGGCGAGCGCTATTCGATCGACAAGGAGATCGGCCGCGGCGGGATGGGTCGCGTCTTCTCGGCGGTCGACCTCCGCCTGGGCAGGAGGGTGGCGGTAAAGATCCTCGCGCCTGGAGTGCACGGCGATGAGCAGCTCCGCCGGTTCCAGGTCGAAGCGCGCGCGGCGGCTTCCTTGCAGCAGCCGAACATCCTCGACGTGTTCGACGTCGGCGTCGACGGCGGCGAGCCGTACATCGTCTCGGAGCTGCTGGAGGGCGCCACCCTTCGCGAGCGGCTTGCCCGAGGTCCGCTGCCAGCTCTCGACGCGCTCGGTTACGCGCGCCAGCTCGCGGCGGGCCTGGCCGCGGCGCACGCGAACGGAGTGGTGCACCGGGACCTGAAGCCGGAGAACCTGTTCATCACCCGGGACGACCGGCTGAAGATCCTCGACTTCGGCGTCGCCAAGCTGCTTCCTTCGGACACTCCGGGGAGCGGGCCCGCCGGCTCGTCGACCGCTTCCGGGGGCATCGTGGGGACCACCCCGTACATGTCGCCGGAGCAGATTCGCGGCGCGTCGGTCGATCCCCGCTCCGACGTGTTCAGCTTCGGGGCCATCGTTCACGAGATGCTCACGGGAACTCCCGCGTTTCGCGGCGGCTCCACCGTCGAGACCGGATACTCGGTTCTCACTTCGGTTCCGGCGGGCCTTCCCAGGACGGTGCCGCAGGAGCTTTCGCGGATCGTCTCCCGCTGTCTGGAGAAGGACCCCGCCGATCGCTACGAGGACGCCGCGGCGCTGGCGAAAGACCTTGAGCAGGCCTCCGTGGCTGCGCCTGCCGGCCGGGCCTGGCGCACCCCCCGGGCGATTCCCTGGGCGATCGCCTGCGCCGCGTTGGCCGCGTTCCTCATGCTGTACTGGCCGCGCCCCCGCACATCCCTCGCCTCCGACCGGCAGCTGGCGGTCTTGCCCTTCGACAGCGTCGGAGGCGGTGCGCCGCAGGACGCATTCGCCACCGGACTGAGCGAGCTCCTCACCAACAAGCTGCGGCAGATCGAGCAGTTCCCGGGCAATCTGACGGTGGTCTCGGCGAGCGAGGTCCTCAGGGAGAACGTCCGAAGCGCGCGGGCGGCGCGCGAAGCGTTCGGAGCCACCATCGTGCTGAACGGCAGCGTCCACTGGTCCGACACCACTGCGCTGGTCTCGCTCGAGCTGGTGGAGACGCGCAACCAGCTGCTTCTCGCCGCCCGGGACGTCGAGGTGCCCAAGGACCAGCTGGCGAGCTTGCAGATAGCGCTCGTGCAGAAGGCGGCCGGGATGCTGGACTTCCACCTGCAGCCCGCCGCCCGGCGCGCCCTGGGCGTAGATGCCACCTCGGCGGCGTCCGCGTTGGAGTTTTACTTGCAGGGGCGGGGCTACCTGCAGCGCTACGACCGGGTCGAGAACCTCGAGAGCGCCATCCGCGTGTTCGACCAGGCCATCGCCATCGACGAGAGCTACGCTCTCGCGCATGCCGGGAAAGCCGAGGCCCTGCTCCGGCTGTTTCAGATCAGCCGCGATCCCGACGTGGTCGCTCGGGCCGGTGCAAGCGCGAGCCGCGCGGTGGAGCTCGGTGCCGACCTCGCCCCCGTGCGCGTCACGATGGGTCTGGTGCAGCTGGCGCGCGGCCGGACGACCGAAGCCATCGCCAGCTTCCGGCGGGCGCTCGCGAGCGAGCCGCGCAACGCCGATGCCCTGCGCGAGCTGGCCAGGGCCTACGAGGCCGCCGGCCAGCTCGCCGAGGCGGAGGCGACCTTCCGGCAAGCCATCGAGCTGCGACAGAACTCGTGGGCGACGTACAAAGAACTGGCCGTCTTCCTCAACCAGCGGGGTCGGCTGGCCGAGGCGGTCCCTTACCTGGAGCGGGTCGCCAACCTGACGCCGGACAGCTACTCGGCCTACAGCAATCTGGGCGGGATCTACTTGAGGCTCGGCCGCTTCGAGGATGCGGAACGAAGCTTGCGCAAGTCGCTCGAGCTTCGCCCGACGGGCATCGCGTATTCGAATCTCGGATCCGTCGCCTACTTGCAGGGCCGCTACCCGGACGCCACCGAGCAGTATCGAAAGGCTACCGAGCTGAACCCCTCCGATGACCGCTTGTGGGGCGCGCTGGCCGACTCGTATCGCTGGACGCCGGGGCGGGAGGCAGAGGCCGCGCCGGCGTTCCGGCGCGCCTTGTCGGTCAGCGACCAACAGATATCGCTCGATCCGAACAATGCGCAGCTCCACTCCCGGCGTGCGCAGTACTGGTCCGCCCTCGGCGACAAGGAGCGCGCGCAGCAGGAGCTCGCAGTGGCCCTGAAGTCGGCGCCCGGCAACGGCCAGGTCCTGTTCCGCGCGGCGATCGTGCACGAGCAGGCGGGCCGCAGGCACGAAGCGCTGCGCGAGCTGAAGGAGGCGATCGCGGCGGGCCACTCCATGAACGAGATCGTCAACGCGCCGCCGCTCCGCGCATTGCGCCAGGATCCGGAAGTCGCCCGTCTGATCGCCGAACGGACCGCCAAGCCGGCTCGATGAGAGGGAGAAAGGAGCAATCCATGCCAGACGGTCGCCGCCCGCCCACGAAATGGGTGGTCGAGATTCGAATCGAGAGCGACGGTCAGGGAGCGAAGAATCCCGGAAGCATCATCCCTGGGAACCTGCGGGTGAGGACCAATGACGAGATCACCTGGTTTGTCAGCCAGCGGGTCGACCCGAAGTTCCCGACGCCGGTGCCTCCGGAGAAGTTCACGGTCGAGGCGGTCAGGCGGGACGACGTTCGCATCTTTCTGACGTTCAAGCAGAACAGTCCCTTCAAAGAGAAGTTCAAGTTCGAAGGCGAGAAGCAGATCACAGACACGGTCAAGACCGTCGTTCCCCAGGGAAAGGAATTGATCTGCCACTACGGCGTGGTGGTGATGGACAAGGACAAGAAGGTGATCCTCCAGGACACTCACTGCCCGGAGATCATCATCCAGTCGGCTTCCGGCACCTGAAAGCTTCTGATATCCCGAGGGCATGGACGTCGCGCTGTTCGTGCCCTGCTACGTCGATCAGTTCTACCCGCGGGTCGGGCTCGCCGCGGCGGAGGTGCTGGAGCGGCACGGCGCTCGGGTGGTGTTCCCGGAGGACCAGACCTGCTGCGGGCAGCCGATGGCGAACGCCGGCAGCCTGGAAGACGCGCGGCCTTTGGCGGAGAAGTTCCTCCGCGTGTTCGGCGGGCATCGCTACGTGGTCTGCCCCTCCGGGAGCTGCACCTCGATGGTGCGGAACCATTACGGCCCGCTGCTGGGGGAGCGCGCCCGGGAGATGCAGGGGAAGGTCTTCGAGCTGTGCGAGTTCCTCCACGACGTCCTGCAAGTCCGGCCGCGCGGGCGATTCCCCGCGCGAGTGGGGCTCCACCAGAGCTGCCACGGGTTGCGCGAGCTGCGCCTGGGGACCGGCAGCGAGCGGATCCTGCCGGAGCGCGACAAGGTGCGCGAGCTGCTCTCCGGCATCGACGGCCTGGAGCTGGTGAGGCTCGAACGGCCGGACGAGTGCTGCGGCTTCGGCGGGGCGTTCTCGATCGACGAGGAGGCGGTCTCCTGCCGGATGGGACGCGACCGCGTCCAGGACCACGAGCGCGCCGGCGCCGAGGTGATCACCGCCGGCGACATGTCCTGCCTGATGCACCTGCAGGGGTTGATCCGGCGCGACCGCAAGCCGTTGCGCATCCTGCACCTGGCCGAGCTTCTGGCCGAGGCCGAGGCGCGGCCGTGAGCGCGCACGCGGAGCGCGCCTCGCTGTTCCTGGTCGATCAGCGGCGCAGCGCTTGGCACGACCAGGCGGTGTGGTGGGTGCGGCAGAAGCGCGACCGCGCGGCGCGCGCCCTGCCCGAGTGGGAGGAACTGCGCGACCAGGCGTCCCGCATCAAGGCGCACGCTCTCTCGCGGCTCGCCGACTACCTCGAACAGTTCGAGCGCAATGCCATCCGGCTGGGCGCGCGCGTCCACTGGGCGCGCGACGCGGACGAGCACAACCGGATCGTGCACGGCATCCTGGCGGAGCGCGGCGTCACCCGGCTGGTCAAGAGCAAGTCCATGCTCACCGAGGAGTGCCACCTCAACCCGTACTTGATCGAACGGGGCATCGAGGTGGTCGACACCGACCTGGGCGAGCGGATCGTGCAGCTCGCCAAGGAGCCGCCCAGCCACATCGTGATGCCCGCCATCCACAAGAAGAAGGAGGAGATCGGCGAGCTCTTCCACGAGAAGCTGGGCACGCCCGCGGGGCTGTCGGATCCGCAGAAGCTCACCGAGGCTGCCCGGGCGCACCTGCGCGAGAAGTTCCTGGCGGCGCAGGCGGGGCTCACCGGCGTCAATTTCGCCATCGCGGAGACCGGCGGATTCGTCGTCTGCACCAACGAAGGCAACGCCGACCTGGGCGCCTCGCTGCCTCCCCTGCACGTGGCCTGCATGGGCGTGGAGAAGATCGTTCCCCGGACGAGGGACCTGGGCGTCTTCCTCCGCCTCCTGGCGCGCAGCGCGACGGGGCAGTCGGTCACCGCGTACAGCTCGCATTTCCACGGCCCCAAGCCGGGCGGAGAGCTGCACATCGTCATCGTCGACAACGGCCGCAGCAAGCTGCTCGGCCGCGAGGAGTTCCGCAGGTCGCTGCAGTGCATCCGCTGCGGCGCGTGCATGAACACCTGCCCCGTGTACCGGCGCAGCGGCGGCCACAGCTACGGAGTGACCGTCCCCGGGCCGATCGGTTCGGTGCTGGCGCCGAGCGTCGACGCGCGAAAGCACGCCGGACTGCCGTTCGCGTCCAGCCTGTGCGGCTCGTGCACGGACGTGTGCCCGGTGAAGATCGATCTGCACCACCAGCTCCTCGCCTGGCGCGCCGAGCTGGCGCGGGAGGGCTTCGCGCCGAGGTGGAAGCGCGTCGCGGCCTTTTCCGGCGCGCTGGTGCTGCGCTGGACCTGGCTCTACCGCCTGTCGGGCTGGCTCGCCCGGCGGGTGGTTCCCCACTTGCCGCGCGCGCTCGTCTATTCGCGGCTGAACGCCTGGGGCCGCGGGCGCGAGCTGCCCGAGATGCCCCGCGACAGCTTCCGCGCGCAGTGGAGGCGGCGTGGGAAGCCGTGAGGAGATCCTCGCGCGGCTGCGCTCGGCCGCGCCGCCTTTGCGCGAGCTGCCCGCGGTGCGCAGGTTCGGCGAGCGCATCGCCGATCTGCGCGCGCGCTTCGCGCAATCGTTGGAGGACGCCGGCGGCCGATGCGTGCGGCTTGCCTCCGCCGCCGAGCTGGCCGCCGCGCTCGAGCAGCTCGCCCCGTACCGCGAGGGCAGCCGCGTCGCCTCGCTGGTGCCCGGCCTTCCCCGCGCGAACGTTCGCCTGGACGAGATCGGCGACCCGCACGACTTGCGCGACGTCGATCTCGCCATCGTGCCCGGCGACCTGGGCGTTGCCGAGAACGGCGCGGTCTGGATCACCGATCGGGGCCTGCGCCACCGTGTTCTGCCCTGGATCGCCCAGCACCTGGCGCTGGTGGTCGCCGGCGACGATCTGGTCGACGACCTGCATGAAGCCTACGAGCGGATCGAGGTCGGCAGCGGGTTCGGCTGCTTCATCTCGGGACCGTCGAAGACCGCGGACATCGAGCAGGCGTTGGTGATCGGCGCGCACGGCCCGCGGTCGGCGACCGTCTTCCTCATCGGCTGATTCAGCCGGAAGTCCCCTGGAGAACCGTCTGATGCGACACGACGCGCTGGCGCCATGCGCCTTGACTTGTGAAGACTGGGTAGGACTAGGGTCGCGGGGCCGGGGCAAGGGGGCTCCGGCCCCGGTTGCAGGTCTTCCAACACACAGCTGAAGGAGAATCGCATGACGCGATTTCTCGTGAGGTACGCTTCGGTCGCAGCAGCGCTGCCCTTGTTTGTCGTCGGTCCCGGGAGGGCCGACGACCGCGAAGACGATGATCGCCGCGTCGAGTCGAAGAACATGAAGCTGGTGGGATTCAACGATCTACAGGCGCGCTCCGCCTACCAGCCGATCGTGCATGAACAGGGAGGGCGCTCGATTGCGTACGTCGGCCACCACGGCGGAAAAGCCGCCAACCCGCTCAAGAACAACGCCGTGGAGAAGAACGGCACTTCCATCGTCGACGTCACCGACCCGCGCCGCCCACGCTATCTCTTCCATATCCCGGGGCCGTCAGGCGTCGGAGAGGCGGGCGGAGCCCAGATGGTCCGCGCCTGTAGCGCCAGGGAGTTGCCGCACGCGGATCTAAACGCGGATCCGAGCCGGACCAAGCACTACCTGCTCCGTGCGACCGCGAGCTCGCACGAAGTGTATGACGTCACCAACCCGAGCAATCCGAGCCTTGTGAAGACGGTCGTCGCGAACCTCCCGAACACGCACAAGAGCTGGTGGCAGTGCGACACGGGGATTGCGTACCTCGTCTCCGACGGCACCGGGCTGGCAACCGCGAACCCATCCTTCCCCAACTGGCGGACGACGCGGATGACGCAGATCTTCGATCTGAGCAATCCCAAGGACCCGAAGTTCATCCGCAACTACGGCTTGGTCGGCCAGCAACCGGGCGCTTCCGGCGCGAACCCCACGGGCGTACACGGAATGATCGAGCTCGGCGACCGGCTGTACTTCGGACATGGCACCGGCTCGAACGGCATCATGCAGATCGTCGACCGGACGAAGCTGCTGGACGCCTCTAAGTGCGCGACGCCGCCATCGGCGAACTTCCGGACGAACCCGACGGAAGCAGATCTCCTCTGTGCGCAGCTGGGGCGGTTGGACACGTCTCCGACGATGGGTGCGCACACCACGTTCCCCGTCATCCAGCAGCCGGTACCGGACTTTGCGGCCAGCCCAAACCGGCTGCGCGACTTCGTCGTCCTGGTGAACGAGGCGGGCGGGAACAAGTGCTCGGACAACCGGCAGATGGTCTACATCGTGGACATCACGACTCCCTCGAAGCCGATGGGCATCGCCAACCACCACGTCCCTGCGGCAAGCGGCAACTTCTGCGCCCGGGGCGGTCGTTTTGGTTCCCACTCCAGCAACGAGTCGTTCACGAGCGTCTTCTACGGCAAGCTGGTGTTTGCCTCATGGTTCAACGCCGGAGTGCGCGCCATCGACATCCGTGAGCCGTTCAGCCCGCGTGAAGTGGGGTTCTTCATCCCGGCCGTCACCGCGAACAGCGATACGCGTCCGGAAGGCTGCGTGCTCGGCGTGGACTCGCCGTGCGATAAAGTCATCCAGACCAACAACGTCGAGGTCGACGGGCGCGGGCTCGTGTACATCGTCGACCGCGCCAACAACGGGATGCACATCCTGCGGCTGACCGGCGAGGCAGCGAAGATCGCCGGCTTGCGCAGCGACGACGACGACTAGGCAGAATCGCGGCAGTGCTTGGAGGGGGCGCCGATGACACGGTGCCCCCTCGTTGTTCGTCTGAGAGTCGATCGTCTGATCGACAATAGTCCGAGTACCGACCGCTCGTTTGTGCCTCGCGCCTTGACTTGCCGATCGTGCACGCGACTACCGTCGCGGCACCGGAGCAAAGGGGCCCCGGAGCAGTCCCATCTCCTCGACAGATGCAGAAGGAGAATCGCATGGCGCGATTTCTCGTGAGAGGCTTTTCGGTCGCGATCGCCCTGGCCGTGCTCGCCGTCGGCGCCGGGAGGGCCGATGCCCGCGACGACGACGACCGCGACAATGAATCCCAGAACATGAAGCTGGTCGGGTTCAACGATCTGCAGGCCCGGTCGACCTACCAGCCGACCCTGCACAAGCAGGGCGGCAGATACTTCATCTACGCGGGGCACCATCCACTGGCAGGTCCCGGCGAAGGGCAGGCGCCGGCCGGAACGCCGGCACTTCCCTCCTTCAATCCTCTCACCGGAAGGAACGAAGAGAACGGCACCGCGATCGTCGACGTCACCGACGTCCGGCATCCGCGCCAGGTCTTCCATCTGCCGGTCCCGAACGGGACGGGCGGCGGCGCGCAGATGGTCCGCGTCTGCGATGGCAATACGCTGCCGGTCCACGACGGCAAGGTCTACATGCTGCGTACGTACGGGAACTCGGCTCACGAGATCTGGGACGTGACGAACCCAGCCAGCCCCGTAGGCGTCCGGACGGTTGCGAGAGGAAACCCGGTCATCGGCTCGCCCGTCAAGCCAGTCCTCGATGCGAACGGGAATCAGATCGGGCTGGCAGGGTCGCTCGCAGGTACCCACAAGAGCTGGTGGGAATGCGATTCGGGCATCGCGTACATCGTCGGCCGGCGCGGCAACGACACGACCTCGGGGTGGAAGGGCGGGAACCACATCTTCGTCTTCGATCTCAGCAATCCGGCGAATCCGGTGTTCCTGCGTGACTGGGCCCTCGATGGGCAGCAGCCGGGCGGTGCGCCGATCCCCCACTTCGGCAACACGGTCCCGAGCATCCACGGCCCCATCTCGACAGGTCCCAACTCGAGCAGCAACCCGATCTTCGGCAGCGGGGCTACCCTCGACCGCGTCTACTTCGCCTACGGCACCGGCGCCACTGGCGTCATGCAGATCGTCGATCGGACGAAACTCCTGCCTCCGCCTTTCGGTACGGGCGTCACGTGCGGATCCGCTGCATCGTCCCAACTCCCGGCTCCCTGCAGCGATTTCCACACCGCCGAGCTCGGGCGCTGGATCATGAACCCGGACAACGGTGCTCACACGAGCTTCCCGCTAGGAAAGATCCCGATCAAGGACTTCATCACAGATACCGGCAACACCGACCTCGGAACCCCTCGCGACATGGTGTTCGTCACCTCGGAAGCCACGGCGAATTTCTGCGCGGGCCAGGTGCGGCACCTGAGCTTCACCGTCGACGCAACGGACGAAGGGAGACCTCAGTCGCTTGCAACCTTCCAGGTGCCGGCCGCCAGCGGGCGCTTCTGCGATCGCGGTGGACGTTTCGGCCCCCACGCGACCAACGAGGAGTTCGGGCCGCCCTTCTACCAGAAGCTCGTCTTCACCTCTCAATTCAATGCAGGTGTCCGCGTCACCGACGTTCGGGATCCTTACAATCCCAAGCAGGTGGCCTTCTTCATTCCCGCCGTGAACGCGAATACGGACCTGCGTTGCGGCCCGTTCAAGGGGAACCCGAGCGTTTGCGTTCCGGCCGTCCAGACGAACAACGTCGCGACCGACGATCGAGGCTTCATCTACATCGTCGACCGCGCCAACAGCGGAATGCACATCTTGCGGCTGACCGGAAAGGCCGCGGAGATCGCGGGCCTGCGCGGGGACGATGACTGAGAGAGAAACAACGGCCCGCCAGATGAGGGGACGCCGATCCGGCGTCCCCTCGTTCGTCACTGTGAGGTTGCGATCGGGGCTGGCCAGTCACGGACGCGCAGCGGTCCTGTCTGTCCCTTCGTGAGTCTGCTCAAACGGAGTCCAAAGCCCTCCCCGAATCACGTCAACTCTCATCGAATCGCACGGTTAGCCCGAGTGCGGATCCCAAGGGAGCACGTTCCTCATTTAGATGGGGCATGATGCACGAGTGGCAGTGCCCGAAACGGAAAGAGCGCGGCGCATCTGGGAGAAGCTCGCTCCAAGATACGATCGAGTCATAAGAATCCCCGAGAAGTTGCTCTTCTCCGGCGGCCGCGAGTGGGCATGCTCGCAAGCGAAGGGAGAGGTGCTCGAGATCGCAGTAGGAACAGGTCGGAACTTCGAGCACTACCCGCCAGACGTCCGCCTGACCGGCATCGATCTCAGCCCCTCGATGCTGGACCGGGCCCGACGGCGAGCGCAGGAGCTTGGGCGTGCCGCGGATCTTCGCACCGGCGATGCACAGGCTCTCGACTTCCCGGACGCCCGCTTCGATACCGTGGTGTGCACGCTTTCCCTCTGCTCCATCCCTGACGACCGGAAAGCTGTGACCGAAGTCAAGCGCGTCCTGCGACCTGGCGGGCGATTCCTGCTCATGGAACACGTAGGGAGTCCGGTTGGCGCGGTGAGAGTCATCCAGAGGGTCCTCGACCCGGTCGCAGTGCGCCTCGAAGGGGACCATCTCGTTCGCGAGCCGCTCGTCCATCTCAGGGCGGAAGGCTTCGAAATTGAGCAGCTCGAGCGGCTCAAGTGGGGAATCGTCGAGCGCATGGTCGCGCGCAAACCCGATTGAATGGCGCTCGCAGCGGAGCCCGCGAATCCCGCGAGCGCCGGCGCGATGCGCCGTTCTCTGCGGGCCGAGGCGAGGCGACCATGTCACAAACCACAGTCGTCCCGCCTATCTCTTTGGGAGACTGCCGTATGCCCGACCTTGATCAGAAGCTGCTCTCGCGGGCACGGCGCGCGTACGAACGTGGACGGCTGATTGTCGCCCTCCGAGCTGCCTTCCTTGCGCTGGCCGTGGTCGGCCTCCCTGTATCCCTTGTGGGCGCGAACACGCTCACGCTTCTCGCCGGTTTCGCGCTCGTTCTCGCGACGGGTTTCTGCGCGTTCCAGGGACGAGCACTGGGGAGCGGCGCCCACCTCGCGTTGGCTGGTGGCGTCGCGGCCATCGTCGGGCTGCTGGCCGTCCGGATTGGAGGGAGCTGTGCGAAGACGTTCTGCGAGAGCGCGTGCCTATTCGCCTGCCTAAGTGGCGGGCTCGCCGGGGGCGCGCTTATCCTCGGTTGGTGCGTGATGCGGTGGCTCGAGGCCAAGGCGCTCACGGCCGCGTTCATCCTCTTCGGTCTCGCGGCGGCGCTCGGCGCTGCTTTCGCTCGCTCCGAGATCTGCGCCGTGCTCGCGAGCGTGACCGGCGTGGCGCTCGCGCAGTTAAGCCTGCCCCTCGTCAGGTCGATCCCCGCCGCCCTGCGCCAGCGATGACGACCAGGTCACGGTCCCGCCTCCTCAGTTCCGACGACCTACGCTCGCTCAGCCCGGCCCGGATCAACCGGTCGGTTCGGAAGGCGACCCAACCGCATTCGTCTCGTAACCGGCCGTCCGCAAGCATTCTGTGATCCCGGTCGGCTCCAGCACCGCCGCGTCAAACAGTACTTCGATGCGTTGCTTTCGCGCCCGCGCGCGAACCTGCCGGACACCCCGCAAACCTTTGAGCAGATGCTCGACGCGCTCTTCGCAGCCTTCACAGGCGAGCCGCTGATCGCCGATGACTTCGAACCTGACGGACTTGAACATGCATCGATCCTCTCATCCTCCACCGGGTCTATTGGAGCGAGACGCTCGGACCGGACGTGGGCAGAGAACGCCCCGCTTCCGCTTCCTGGGCCCGCTCTATCGACGCCATCTGCGGTGGATGCCCGACTCCCTTGATCGCCTCGAAGAAATAGGCGCCGCGTCCCCAAAGTGAGTTGATGAAGATCGCCGTCACACTGACCGCCATGGCGACCATCCCCCAGATCGGATGGACCAATCCGGTTGCGGCCGCCGGAATCCCCATGCCGTTGAACAGGAAGGCAAGGGACACGTTTTGCACGATCTTCCGATAGCTGTAACGGCTGACTTCGTACGCATCGAGGACGGCGCCAAGCCGCTGGCTGAGGATGATCACGTCGGCGGATTCGATCGCGATGTCGGCTCCGCTGCCGAAGGCGATGCCGACGTCGGCTTGCATCAAGGCCGGCGCGTCGTTGATGCCGTCGCCGACCATTGCCACGCGAGCGCTTTCTTGTAGCTGCCGGATTCGCGCCGCCTTCTCGGCGGGCAGCACGCGCGCATGCACCTCCTCGATGCCAGCTGCGCGGGCGAAATGGAGTGCCGCCTGCTCGTTGTCCCCGGTGACCAGGCTCGTGCGGATTCCGAACGCATGCAGGCGGCGCACCGTTTCCGCGGCGTCGGGTCGGAGCGCGTCGCCAAGTGCCAGCAGGCCGAGAAGCACGCTTTCTCGCGCAACGCCGATGACGGTCATTCCCTCCGATTCGAGCTCATTGATGCGTCCGGCTTCGGCCGCGACACTCACTCCTTCGGCCGCGAGAAAAGCCGGGCTGCCGACGACCAGCCTCGCATCGCCGAGGCGGGCCCGTACGCCTTGACCGGCGACGGCCTCGAATCCTTGCACGTCGAACAACGCGAGACCGCGCTTGAACGCTTCCTCCACCACTGCCCGGGCCAAGGGGTGCTCGGAGTACGCCTCCACGGCTGCCGCGAGCGCGAGCAGTTGGTCTTCGGACGAGCCCAAGGCGACGATCCGCCGCAGCGCGGGACGACCCTCCGTGAGCGTGCCCGTCTTGTCGAGAACCACGTGCTGCACGCGCCGCAAGGATTGAAAAGCCTCGCCGGTGCGCATCAGCACCCCGCGCTCTGCCGCTTCGCCCGCCCCCCGCACGATCGACAGCGGCGCCGAGATCCCCACTGCGCAGGGGTACCCCATGACGAGCACACTCAAGCCGGAAAACATCGCCCGCTGCAGATCGGGGGACGACCCTCCAGCCAGTGGAGCGAGGAGCCAGAAGAGGGTGGCGCCGGCCGCGGCCAGCAGCACGATCGGCGTGTATACGCGCAGCACGCGGTCCACGAGGTGCAACAGGCCAGGTTTCAGGGCCCGGGCATCTTCCACACTGCGGATGACTTGCCGGAGAAAACTCTCCTCGCCCACCGCAGTGACTCGCACGAGCAGCGCGCCGTGACCGTTCAGCGAGCCGCTGACGACCCGGTCTCCGGGCCCTTTCTCGTGAGGTAGCGGCTCGCCGGTGACGAGCGATTCGTCGACGTCCGATTCCCCGGACTCGACTTGACCGTCCACCGGCACCCTCTCCCCTGGGCGGATGCGAACCAGGTCGCCGACGCGCACGACTTCGAGCAGCACGTCGCGTTCGTTGCCGTCCTTGAAGAGGTGGGCAATGTCAGGCTCGAGGTCGAGAAGCTTCTTGACCGCCTGCGAGCTGCGCGTCTTCACGATCAGCGACAGCCACTCGGAAAAGACGTGGTAGGTGAGCACCATCACCGCCACTGCGAAAAAAGCCACGGTGGGGTAGCCCGGAGGATGAAATGCCAGGCCGATGGTCCCCCCGGCGAGCCCCGCAAATGCACCGAACTCGACTAGGACATGCTGGTTGAGGATGCCGCGCCGGAGCGCCATGACGCCCATGTAGAGAATGTGCAGCCCCACGCCGAAGACGAGGAACAGGGCGAGCGCTCCGGCGAGCCACGGGACGGCGGGGCCGAGCGCGCCGCGTAACTTGAGTATGTAGATGCCGGCGCCGAACGCCGCGAGAAGCGTCGAGCTCACGAATGCCCACCGCAAGCCATGGCTGCGCAAGACAACGAAGGAGAACGCCACGAGGCTCACCATGGAAAACACGCACAGCGGGAACCATGCGCTGTCGACCGGGTAGCCAACCAGCCCCATCGCGGCAATGCTCATCGCCAGTGCGGTCAGGAACCGCCGGCGCTCGCGCACCAGCGCGCGCTCTTCTTCTTCGAAGGGGCGCAGCTTGCGGGGATCGGAGACGGTGTAGCCGATCTGCTTGAGCGTCTTCAGCAGGTCCTCGGCTCGTGTCTTGTTCGGGTCGTACTCGATCAGCGCCTGTTCATGGGTCAGGCTGACCGCGACTTTGTCGACACCGGGTCGCCGGCCCAGCGCCTTTTCGATGGTGCCGGTGCACAGCGAGCAATGCAGGCCCCCGATACGTGCCCGGATCCGTCGGCGGTCGGAGCGTTTGGAAGGCTCTTCGCTCCAGAAATGTGGAGCGGATTCGGACGTCGTCGCGCTAGCGGTTTCGGTTGTCATTGCCGTCTCTCCTCACAACTTCTTCACAAGAGCGAAGCGAAGGTATTCGCGTAGTAGCCGCTGACGAAGAGCAGGGCGATACCGCTCACGACCTGGATCTCACGGCGCCAATGGCCGAGACGGGTGAAGCGCGTCACGGCGCTCGCGATCAGGCCCGCCACTAGAAACGGAAATCCCCGTCCGAGCCCGAAGGTGAACGCCAGGAGAAGGCCATGCTCGGGACGTGCGTTGGCGGCCGAGACGGTGAGCAGAAGCAGAAGTGGCGCCACCGACGTGCCGAGGCTGAAGACGAAGCCGTATCCGAATGTTCCACCGAGGCCTGGGCGCCTGAGTGCCTCGAGCTGGCTCACCTTCAGACGCGGACCCCAGAAGGCGACCGCTGCTGCGACCAACGACAGAACGGCCATCGCCAGCGCCCAGTACTGGCCGAAGGATTCAGTGGCGAGCGCGCCAAGGCGCCCGGCGAGAGCTCCAAGGACGGTCAGGTTGATGACGATTCCTGCGAAGAAGGCGGTGGCGACCTTGAGCCCTTGCCTCCGGGCTTGCACCTCCGATGCGCCGGCCGCGCTCGCGATCCCCAGGCCCACCGGGAGGGTGCACGGGCACACGGCGCTCGCCACGATTCCTGCGAGAAAGCTGACTCCGAGCGCGAGCAGGAAGCCGTGTCCGGAGCCGACCTGGCGTAGGAAGGCGTCGAGCGTCATCTGGCCTCCGATCGACGCTGCGGCCCGCGGCCTCCGCCCGTCGCCGGCACGGCCGGCTCCTCCGTGGCTGGCCCTGCCCGGTAGCCGAGTCCATTGACAGCGGCGACCAGACGATCCGGAGACACCTTGCTAGGAGCGAAGCGGACCCGGGCGTTCCGCTCGACGAGATTCACGTGGACGTCAGATACACCATCGATCGAGGTGAGAGCCTTCTTGACCTGCGCTACGCAGGCCGAACAGGACATGCCCTCGACCGGCATGACCACCGTCTTCATGTCGACGTCTTGGCTGGCTTTCGGACGCGGGGCCTCTCGGCCCGTGCATGCACTGGCAACGAGAATGACGGTGCCCACCCCGAAGGCGACCACTACGGCCCCGCGCGCGGCTCTGCCCCGGCCAAGGCTAGCGCCTCGCATAGCGTCTCCCCAGCGAGACTTCCGGACCATCCGCCGAGTCGTTGAGCGCTTCGAGGATCGGGCACTCCGGCCGTCCGCCGCTACAAGCGCACGACTCGACCAGGCCGGAGAGAGCACTCCGCATCGCCCGCAGGCGCACCAACTTCTGGTCGATGTCCCGCAACTTGGCCTCGGCGAGGGCCCGTACCTCGCTCCTCCGCCTGCCATTGCCTCCGTCACGAAGGCTGATGAGCTCCTCGATCTCATTCAGGGTGAAGCCAAGGTCCTGAGCGCGCTTGATGAAGCGGATGATGGGGACCGTCTCCTCCGGATATTCCCGGTACCCCGAGGGGCGCCGCTGTGGCTCGGCGAGCAAGCCTCGCCGCTCGTAGTAACGGAGGGTGTCGATGTTGACGCCTGCTCGTGTCGCAACCTGGCCAATCTTCATGTTCGCTCCCTACCTGGCCCTGAACTCTAAGGTCTGGACCATGGTCCAGAGTCAAGACTATCTGGCCCAATCTTTTCGCGGAGAAATCAACGGCGCGGCCCCCGCTCAGTGCCGAGGAGGCTCATCAACGACCAGCACAGTCTCCCACCCAGAATGGTACGCCAGGCGAGGAGGATTATCGTTCCGGATCATGCTCGTCGTCTCGTGTCAGACGCAGGTGAAGGCGCGGCGCGCGGCCGCCTACGCGCCGCTCCGACGAGTCAGCCCGCTCCCTCGTTTCGAGCACAAGGCGTTGGTGGCTCGCGTGCGTTGGCAGACGAAACGAGGAAGGTCAGGCCGATCTCTTCCGGCTGTTCGCCGTGTTCCCTTCCCCTGGCTCGGCGGCGCGGCCGCCCAAGGTGTCCGGCTTCGACCTGCTCCTACCGGAATCTCGCGATCGAGAGGCCATTGGCTGTCAACGCGGCCAGCTCTCGATCTAGTCGGCTGTCTCCCGACGCCGTTCCTCGTCCGCGTCGTGGACTCGGAGCGTGCCGGAGTAGTTGGAGGACAGTGGCGCGAGCAGGTCCTGAAAATGGCACAGCTTGTCGCCGGGGCCGAGCTGCGTTTCGCGGCGATGCGCGCTACAGGTGCCTACGAGATGGAACGGCCACCTGTTCGGGCGACCGAGCCGTCCTTCCCCTCACGGGCGCCGGGCGATCCCGAGGATGTGCGGGGCCACGAAGAACGGCAAGGGTGCGGGGTGGAACGCGAACTCGCGGCAACGCTCGACTACGAAGCTGGCCTGCTCCATCGCCGACCGCGTGTCGCGCGCCGAATGAAAGCCACCGGCCACTCGAGGCCAGAAGAGCGCGTCCGCGACGGCCTGCACCCGACTGAGGCGCGGCGTAGCGGCGCGCACGTGCTCATAGAAACGCAGCTCGCCTCCGGGGCGGATCACACGAAACAACTCGCGAAGCACAGCGTCAGGCTCGCGGATGCTGCAGCTCGCGGCGGTGCGTTGCAGCGCCCGGCGCCATGGCCTGCTGGCTGACCGGAATGCAGTGACGACCGCGAGCGGTGACGACTCGGTCGCGGTCACCGCTCTTTAGTTCCGAGCTACGCCCCGCCTCCCGGAACCTCGGTCGCGTCCGTCGTCGGCGCGGTCGCATGCGAGCGCATCATCTGCTCGCAGTGCTGGCGCTGCTGGTCGTTCATGCGGTCGCAGCAGCCGTGCCGCTGCTCCTTGGATTCGGGTGGATTTCCAGACGCCGCACCGTCGGACTGTGGCGCGGCAACAGCGGCAGTGGAGAGCAAGGCAACGATTGCAAGGCTACCGAAAGACATGGTCATTCTCCTGTTTAGATGAACGTTGACCAAGGCGGCGACGCTGAACGAACCGTTCACTGGGGGCTTACCCGCCATGCGTCATACCTCCGCTGGGCAGTATGCCGGCGGGCGAAGGCCGTTGCGTCCAGCGCATGGGCGGGGCGCTACGACCACCTGTTCGGCTACCTGGCGAGGGCCCGTGCAGGCGGCCGCCATTGTCCCCGGTGCGGGAGAACGTCCTACTGGTGCCGTCGCCCGCTTATCGGAAGCTCCCTTCGTCAGGCGACCGAAGAGGGTTGATCGCGCGCGCGGTGAGCCTGCCGACCTCATCTGCGTCAGGGGCAACAGGGCAGTCTTGACTCGAGTCAAAGTAACGCGTCGAACTTGCGTCGACCCTCTCGACGGCGTCTCCTTCCTCGAATGGAACGCCACAGCGGATGCGCACGACCGAGTACCGGGAGTTGAGCAGCTGGACGATCTGCCCGTCTCCAATGGGCTGTTCGGGACAGCGCACCAGCTTGCCGGTACCGGTGCATCGTCGCCGCAGGAACTGGACTCGATCGCCGACGGACGCGGTGTTGTCCGGCAACCGGACGTGCGCCTCGGTGCCGTCGATCTTCATCAAGACCTGCCCGCGTGAGATCGAGGTGGTGGCGCACCCCGCCGCGAGCACTGCCAGACAAACGATTCTGAAGCCTCGCATTGTTTGTACCTCCGCCAGTGAAACCGATCAGCCGGACGGCACGCTCACTCGAGGGACGCAGAACACGACTTGCGGAACGGGACGCCCGCGGACTTCTTGGGCACCGCAGAGCGACTCGACCGCAATGGGTCCTAGATCAGACGCGAGCAGGTGCGGAGGATGATCGGCGAATTGGCGCCTTTGACTTCGCCGCAGGCCGCAGACCTTACCGGACGGACCAGGGGAAGCGCCGCCGCGGCGCGGAGACCAATCTCTTCAGTGTGCGCGTTCGCAGCGAGAACGTGAGACTGCCCTTCACGTGGCGACGAATCGACGCTGACGGTCTGCAGGTCGCAACAGCAATCCCTCGGTGCGCTGAACGTGGGCTGCTCATTTTGCGTGTCCCATGCTGGGCAGCAGCACGAATGTCGGATGATGTGGTCGTACCGGCAGCGTAGCAGCGCAGCGCCGTGCTCCACAGATGCGATCAACACGGCCGGCAGCAAGAATGCGAGACACAGCCGCTCTTGGAACGTGCGGGACATGTGCCGGATGAGGGTGCGCTGCGTTCATCATCGATGTCAACGAAGCCCAGAGCGTCCACGACTGCGAAATGGACGCATGGCGGCTTGTAGGTAGCGCATTCCAATGGCCTCCGTTATGCTGGCAGGCCATGTTCCGGAGGTCCGCAGCAGCGTTGGTCGTCGCATCCCTGGCTGCCAGTCCGGCGGTCGCGAGTACACGGCTGTTCTGCCGCTTCACCGGCGTGGAGATCGTCGGCTGCCCGGAACAGCAGGTGGTACAGCAGGCGACAGTGCGAGAGAATGGCTGCTGCGAACATCGCACGTTGCAGCCGCTGGACGCGACTAGACCGGAAGCGGCGACCCAATTCACCGCTCCTACTCTCGCTGTGCTTCCTGCTGTCGTGCCGGTCTTGCTCACGAGGTTGTTGTCTTCGCGCGCCCTGCCTTCGCTGGGGACAGTTCCAATCGGGCCACCAGCGTTCCTCACCCATCGAGCCCTGCTGATCTGAGACCTGGCCAACTCGGGTGGTTCCGTGCCAGAGCACGGGACCAGTCTTGTATCCAGGCCCTCTAACCAGCGAAAGGCTCGTCGATGATCACTGCACTGCTCGCGCTTGCGCTCGCCGCGCCAGCACCCCTGCGCCTTGCCGACTTGCTCCGCGAGGCACGGGAGAAGAATCCGGACCTGAAGGCGGCCACCGCCCGCGTGCGCGCCGCGCAGAGCTCCATCTCGCCGGCGGGCGCGCTGGACGACCCGATGCTGATGGTCCAGCTCTGGAACGCGCCCGTGGACTTCTCCACCGTCCCCCTCATGGTGCAGCTCAGCCAGAACCTCCCACTCGGTGGGAAGCGCGGCGCCCGCACCGACGTGGCGAGGGCCGACGCGGCAATGGCCGATGCGGACCTGTTGCAGAAGCAACGCGACGTCGAGACGCAAGTCGCTTCCGCCTACTTCGATCTCTTCCTGGCGGACCGCACGCAAGAGATCGACGACGAGCTGCAGGCGATCTTGAACGTTGTCTTGCGGGCGTCCGAGGCGCGCGTCTCGACCGGCAAGGCCGAGCAAGTCGAGCTACTCCGCGCGCAGGGAGCGGTCATCCAGCTCCGCTCCGAGCGCGAGACCGCGGTCGACCATGGTCGGTCCGCCTGGGCGCGGCTGAGCGCGATGCTCGACCGCGATCCGACTGCTCCCCCTGGTACCACCACGCAGCCACGGGTCCTCGCCGCGCTGCCGGACGTCGCCGCGCTGAGCGAGCACGCGCTCCGCGAGCGGCCCGAGCTGGCCGGTTCGAGGGCGGCGATCGAAGGGGCCCAGGCCCAGGAACGGCTGGCGCGTGCCAATCGGATTCCCGATCTGGGCCTGTTCGCGGCGGAGATGCACATGTTTCGCAACCCGACGGGCGTCTCCGATTTCCTCTTCGCCGGCTTCCAGGTGAACCTTCCCATCTTCTTCGGCAGCAAGAACGAGCCCCGCATCGCCAGCGCCCAGGCACAGCTCGTTGCGGCGCAGGAAGCTGCGCGCGGGCTGCGCAACCGCATCGCCTCCGAGGTGGCAGAGGGCTACGCACACGTCTTGGCCGAGATGCACCAGATCGACCTGCACCACCAACTCATCCCGATCGCGCGCCAGGCAGTGCAAAGCGCGGAATCGAGTTACGCGGCCGGCAGGACGGATTTCACCATGGCGCTCGACAGCGCGCGCGAGCTGCGCATGCACGAGATGAACCTGGCGATGCACCTCGCCGGCTACGAGCAGCGGCTCGCGGAGCTGCAGCGCGCGGTCGGCAGCGACCTTGGTTTGGCACAGTCTGCGGAGGGCGGTCATGAAGAACATCACTAGGTGCGCCGCGGCCCTGCTGGCGCTGCTCGCGGCCTGCAGCAGGTCGAAGGCGACCTCGGCCGATGCGCTTCATGCCGGGGACCTTCTCGTGCAGATCGCCCTGGACCCTGATCCACCTCGCGCCGGCGACAACGTCCTCCACGTCACAGTGAAAGACGCCCAGGGCAAGCCGGTGGACGGCGCGCGGGTGGGACTGGTCTACGACATGCCGGCCATGGGCGCGATGCCCGAGATGAAGGGCAACGGCGAGTCCAAGCCTCTCGGAGGCGGCAAATATGGCGTGAGCTACGGCCTTTCGATGCTGGGCGACTGGTCCATCACGCTCGGGATTGAGGCGCCGGGGCACCCGCCGGCCGAGCTGCGCCTCAAGGTTTCGCCGCCGCGCAAGGGGTACACGGTCGAGTCGCGCGGGTCCGGCGGAGGAGCCCGCGAAGGTGGCCCTCAGAAGATGCTTGAGATAACCCCGGAGCGGCAGCAGCTCATCGGCGTCGTGTTCGCCAAGGTGCAGCCCCGGCCGTTGTCGCTCTCGCTCCGCGCCCACGGCCGGGTGGAGGTGGACGAGACGCAGGTCGCCGACGTGGTGCTCAAGTACGACGCCTATGTGGAGAAGTTGTTCGTCAGCCAGACTGGCCAGCCTGTCAAGGCGGGCGAGCCGCTGCTCGTGCTCTACAGCCCGGACCTCCTGGCCAGCGAGCAGGACTACCTCGTCGCGATCCACAGCGAAGGCGTCCCCGGGAGGGAGCAACTCGTCCGCGCCGCCGAGGAGCGCCTGCGGCTGTGGGGGCTCTCGAGCGAGCAGATCGCGGATCTGCGCAAGCTCGGGAAGGCCGAGCCGCGCATCACCATCCACAGTCCCGCCAGCGGGGTCGTGCTCGAGAAGAACGTCGTAGCCGGCACACGGGCGATGGCCGGCAACGCCCTCTACCGCATCGGCAACCTGGGCCGCATCTGGGTGCTCGCAGACCTGTTCGAGTCCGATGCCCCCTACGTGCAGGCTGGACAGCCAGCAACGATGAGCTTGCCCTGGGCGAGCGGTGTGACGTGGAAAGGTACGGTGCAATTCGTCTACCCGACGGTCGACGAGAAGACGCGCGCCGTGCGGGCGCGCCTCGCCTTTCCCAACGCGCAGCTCTCCTTCAAACCAGGGATGTTCGTCGATGTGAACGTGCAGGTGCCGCTGGGGAGCCGCCTGGCAGTGCCGGACAATGCCTTGCTCGCCTCGGGCGAGCACAGATACGCGTTCGTCAAACGAGGAGAGGGGCAGCTGCAGGCAACCGAGGTGAAAGTCGGCGCGATGGCCGGCGACTACGATGAGGTCCTGGCCGGCCTGACCGAAGGCGAAGAGGTCGCGACACAGGCGACTTTCTTGCTCTCGAGCGAGGCGCAGCTGCGCAGCGCACTTCCGCGGTGGGGTGCGCCATGATCGCGGCGATCATCGCCTGGTGTGCGAAGAACCGGCTCGCGACGTTGCTGCTCGTCGGCCTCGGGACGGCCTGGGGCGTGCTGTCCTTGCGCAACACGGCCCTCGATGCCGTCCCGGACCTGTCCGACGTGCAGGTGATCGTCTTCTCCGAGTGGATGGGACGCGCGCCCGACCTCGTCGAGGACAACATCACCTATCCCGTCGTCAGCTCGATGCTCGGATCTCCGCGCGTCACGGCCGTTCGCGGGCAGTCCATGTTCGGGATGTCGTTCGTGAACGTGATCTTCGAGGACGGGACCGACATGTACTGGGCACGCAGTCGCGTGCTGGAGAAACTGTCGACCATCTCCAACAAGCTGCCGCAGGGCGTGACGCCCATCCTCGGTCCGGACGCGACGGGCGTCGGGTGGGTATTTGAGTATGCGCTCATCGACAAGACCGGCCACGTGACCCTGCAGCAGCTTCAGTCGTTGCAGGACTGGAACATCCGGTACGCCTTGCAAGCGGTGCCCGGCGTGGCCGAGGTGGCAAGCGTCGGCGGATTCGTGAAGGAGTACCAGGTCGACCTCGACCCCGACCGCCTGGCCGCCCTGGGAATCCCGCTCTCCAAGGTCGTCGATGCAGTGAGAATGTCGAACGCCGATGTCGGCGGCCGCATCCTCGAGGTGAGCGGTACGGAGCACTACGTTCGCGGTCGCGGGTACGTGAAAGACCCGCATGATCTGGAGAAGGTCGTACTCGGTGCGCACATGGGCACCCCCGTCGTGCTCCGCGATGTCGGTGCGGTACGCATCGGCCCTGCGCAGCGACGGGGCCTCGCCGATCTCGACGGCGAAGGCGAGGTCGTCGGCGGCGTCGTCGTCGCGCGCTCCGGCACGAACGCCCTCCAAGTCATCGACGCGGTGAAAGCACGCATCCAGGAGCTCAAGCCGACGTTGCCGGAAGGCGTCCAGATCGTCCCTACGTATGACCGTTCGACTCTCATCCGCGCCAGCATCGACACGCTCAAACACACGCTCATCGAGGAGCTGATCGTCGTTACGCTCGTGATCCTGCTTTTCCTGCTGCACTTCCGCTCCACTCTCGTCCCCGCGCTGCTCCTGCCCATCGCGGTCCTGCTCGCGTTCATCCCCATGAAGTCGATGGGGCTGACGGCGAACATCATGTCGCTGGGCGGGATCGCCATCGCCATGGGCGCCATGGTCGATGCCGCGATCATCGTGGTCGAGAACGTGCACAAGAAGCTCGAGGCCTGGGAAGCATCGGGAAAGAAAGAGTCGCGGTCGGAGATCGTCGTCTCTGCTCTGCAAGAGGTCGGGCGCCCGATTTTCTTCTCACTGCTCGTCATCACCGTCGGCTTCCTCCCCGTCTTCACGCTGGAAGGCACCGAAGGACGTCTCTTCTCGCCACTCGCCTGGACGAAGACCTTCTCGATGGCATTCGCGGCAATCCTGTCGGTGACGCTCGTGCCCGCCATCGCGACCACTTTCATCCGAGGGCACATCCGCCCCGAGGAACGCAATCCGATCTCGCGCGTGCTCTCGCGGATCTACGATCCCATCTGTCGCTTTGCGCTGCGTTTCCGTTGGCCGGTCATCATCAGCGCGTTCGTCCTCATCGTGGCCACGCTGCCCATCGTCCGGGCGCTCGGGAGCGAGTTCATGCCCCCGTTGAACGAGGGGACGTTGCTCTACATGCCGACCAGCGTGCCTGGCATGAGCGATGCGACCGCGAGTGACGTGCTGCAACGGCAGGACCAGGTGCTGCGGCAGTTCCCGGAGGTCGAGCGCGTCTTCGGCAAGGCCGGCCGATTCGACTCGCCGACCGACCCGGCGCCGCTCTCGATGTTCGAAACCGTCGTGACGCTGAAGGACCCGAAGCTCTGGCCCAACGGCGAGGACTGGGATGGGCTGGTTCGGAAGCTCGACGGCGCGATGCAGTTTGCGGGCATGCCGAACGTCTGGTGGATGCCGATACAGACCCGCACGGAGATGCTCGCAACTGGCGTGCGCAGCCCTCTTGGGGTGCTCGTGCTCGGACCCGACACGAAGGAGATCGACCGCATAGGGGCACAGATCGAGGCGGCGTTGCGCGACGTACCCGGAACGCGCAGCGCATTCTCCGAGCGGATCGGCGGCGGCTACTTCCTGGATTTCGACGTCGACCGCGATCGAGCCGCGCGTTTCGGGCTGAACGTGGGTGACGTCGAAGACGTGGTCGAGACTGCCGTCGGCGGCCTGACGGTCTCCACTACCGTCGAGGGGCGCGAAAGATATCCCGTGACCGTCAGGTACGCGCGGGATTTCCGATCCGATCTCAACTCCCTCGGGCGCGTCCGCGTCGCCACCATGGACGGGGCGCAAATCTCGCTTGGCCAGGTGGCCAACCTGCGACTGCGCTCCGGCCCTTCGATGCTTCGCGACGAGAACGGGCAACTCGCCGGATACGTGTTCGCCGACACCGCGCGGCCGATCGACGACTACGTGCGCGACGCGAAGAAGGCGGTGGCCGAAAAGGTGCAGCTGCCTCCGGGATACCGCCTCGACTGGGCCGGCCAGTACCGCTATCTCGAAAGGGCCAAGGCCCGCCTCGCGATCGTGGTCCCGGTCACGCTCGCGATCATCTTCATGCTCCTGTTCTTCAACTCGGGCAGCCCCGTCGAAGCGCTCCTGGTCATGCTGGCGGTGCCGTTCTCGCTGGTGGGCGCGTTCTGGTTGCTCTGGCTGCTCGGCTACAACATGTCGGTCGCCGTCTGGGTGGGCCTCATCGCTCTCGCCGGCCTCGACGCGGAGACAGGCATCGTGATGCTGCTGTACCTCGACCTCGCGTGGAAGGAGGGCAAACCGCGCACGCGGGAAGAGGCGCGGGAAGCGGTGGTCGCCGGCGCGGTCAAGCGTATCCGCCCGAAGATGATGACCGTCGCGACGATTCTCGTCGGCCTTCTTCCCGTGCTCTGGTCGACCGGAACCGGCGCCGACGTGATGAAGCGCATCGCCGCGCCGATGGTGGGCGGCGTCGTCACCTCGGCCGTGCTCGAGCTTGTCGTTTATCCGGCGCTGTACCTGATCTGGAAGGGGCGGAAGCTGCCCGCCGGAACCAGTTCCGCCCCCCTCACCGAAGGAGTCACCACGTGACCGCACTCGTCATTTCCGCGCTCCTGGCCCTCGGCCCCGGCGCTGCGAAGGCAGACAAGCCGCGCACCGTCGAGCTCAACGTGACGGACAAGGGCTTCGAGCCGAACAACATCACCGTGAAGAAAGGCGAACCCCTCCACCTCGTCGTGACTCGCAAGACGGAGCACACCTGCGCGACGTCGATCGACATCAAGGACGCGGGCATCCGCAAGGACTTGCCGCTGAACCAGGCGGTAGCGATCGATTTCACCCCCGACAAGGCAGGGGAAATCCGCTACGCCTGCGGGATGGGCATGATGGGAGGCGTACTGCTGGTGCAGTGACGCCGTCGCGGGCGGACTCGGCAGCTTCTCACGGCGCCGAGAACGCCCGCGGGCGCCAGCTCAGCCCTGCGTGGTTGCGCGAGTCCCGAGCCAGTAACCGGCGGCACTAGCAGCCAAAGAACCTGCCACGGCACCGAGGAGCCACGCGAGCAGGGCGCCGGCGGTGAAGTACGAGCACTGCAGGAAGATCGCCGGTGCGACGAGTACGAAGAAAAACCCGCCGGCGATGAGGACCCGCTTCGGACGCGGATGCCAGCGCCGGCTCGCGCTCGTGGCAAACAGGAAAAGCGGTACGGCGGCGTAGATCGTGCCAATCGCGAAGAACAGGGGGCCCAGGCCCGCCCCGAGCCGCGTCGAGCACCACTGCACGACCGTGGGCAGCGGCAACAGGTGGTTGCCTGCCAAGAACAGCCCAGCGGCCGCGAGCGCGCCGAGAACGAGGTGGCCGAGCTGCGGATCCACGCCCCAGCGACGCACCAGGGTCCAGAAGGCGAGGATGAACACTCCCGCCCACACGACTGCAGCAGTCGCGAGGCGAAGCGGCCCCATGCCACCGAGCAGACCGCGCGAATGGAGCAGCAGCAAGGAAACGAACGCCGCCGCGGTGCCAAACAGAATGGAGAGCAGCCCGTCGAAGGGCAGCTCGCGGATGAGCCTCCTCTGGGGTGCAAGGTCTTGCATGATTCGCTGGCGAACAGCTTCAGCAGCGAGTGGCGGCGTCCGTTGCGGCGTTGCAGGGCCCAGAGCGGCGAAACCGGTCTGCAAATCTGCCCAGTCGGACCCGCACGAAGGGCAGGACGACGCGTGAGCCGAGAGCGCCGGTGTCGGCGCCTGCCCAAGAGCGTCCATCATGTACCGCCTCGCTTCTTCGCACGTCATGGCTTCATCTCCGTCAACATCAGCCGTAGCGCCTTGTATCCCCGGAAAGCTCGCGACTTCACGGCCTCGACTCCCTCCCCGAACGCCTCAGCGATCTCCGGAAAGGACAGGTGCTCGAATCGGTGCAGCTCGATCACCTCTCGTTGAGCCTCGGGAAGCGCAGCCAGGGCATTTCTGACTGCCCGATCGCGCTCAACGGACAGCGCGGCGTCCTCCGCCGAGCCTGTGCTGCCCGTAGGAACGACGTCCGCTCGTGACTCCTCCGGCCGTCGGCCGCGCCGCCGCCATTCTTCCCGTCGCAGGTTGGCCGCGATCGCAAACAGCCAAGGTGCGACGGCTCTCTCGCGATCGTATCCGCTGCGTGCGCCGTGAATCCGCATCCAGAGCGTCTGGAACAGCTCTTCAGCAGTCGCCGGATCGAATGTCCTCGCCAGGTAGCCGAACAAGCGATCGTGCCATCGGTCGTACAAGACCTGGAATGCGGCAATATCGCCGCGGGCATACGCGTCCATGAGCGCCTCATCCGAGGCCGCCCCGTCCCTGTGGGCCAAGTTATCGCCCCGTCGTTCCGGCCTCACGTTCGATTCCAGATATGCCAGATCGCCGCCACCGTTGCGCCCATCCTACGCGCAACCGCTTCCTACCGCCGGCATATCCCTCCGCGGAGGAGCAACTGGATGGCAGGCAGGCCCATGTTCAAGCTGGTGGCGCCGCTCGTAGCGTTCGCCTTCTCCATCGGAACGGCGGCGCCGGCAGCGGTGGGCCGCCCGTGCCGGATGGATGCCCGACAGCCAGCGACCTCGCAGGCCAGCGGTTTATCCGGTCGGGGTGCGACGTGCTGCTGCGACCGTGCGCAGGTCTCCCTCCCAGCTCCGGCGATTGCGCAACAGGATCAAACCACTCCGACTGGGCCAGGAGCTGCGGTTGCGAGTGCGACCCGGTCCACGTTTCCCGCGATCGCATCCGCGGCGCTGCTCCACGCCGACCTGACAGGGGTCGATCGCGGCCCCGCGATCCCGATCCTCCTGCTCACGCGATCACTCCTTATTTGAAATGACCGTTCGTCGTCTGCGGGCGCTGCTTTCCTGGCGCCTGCGCTTCCGAATCGATTCGATCTAATCACTCATTCTTGGAGGAACTGCCGTGAACACGAAGATGCACAAGATGCTCTCGATTTCGAAGTCTGGTCTGATTGCACTTGCCGTTTCAGCGGTTTCGCTTTGGTCGGCGGGAAGAGCCTGGGCGGATCCGACCGCTCCGTCCACAGGAAAGCTGGATGACTCACAGGTCGTGCAGCGCGTCCTGAGCCTCAACCGGTCCGAGGAGCGGACCGCCGAAGCGGTCAAGGGAAAGCTGTCGTCCGGTCCGGTCTGGCAACTCGCTCAACGCATGAACGTGGACCACGCCGCGCTCGATCGGAAGTTCGGCGCCGCGAAGCAGCAGTCGAGCAACGATGGCATGGCTGATGGACAAAGCGATCTCACGGAGCTGTCGAAGCTCTCGGGTGACGCTCTCGAGAAGGCCTATGTCGATCGCGAAGTGAAGTCGCACCAGGCGATGCTCACTGCGCTCGACCGGGACTTGATTCCCAACGCAAAGAACGACGAGCTGCAACGCCGGCTAATCGACCTGCGTGGCGAGGTGGTTGCACACCTGGACCACGCGCAAGCCGTGCAGCACACCGAGTCGGCGCGTCAAATGGCCGCGGAGCAGCGAGAGCTCATCATGAGGGAGATCGGAAACAACGGACCGTAACAGCCAGGTGAATCATCCTACTCGTTGTGTACGTCGGTCGGCGGCGCGCAATCACGGCGCCGCCGATCTGTGCGCAGACCGCTACAACATTCCGGAGACACGACCGTGATCCCGTACTTCCAGTTTCCAGCACTTCACTTGGGCCCCTTTACGCTCCAATCGTTTGGGCTCTTCGCCGCGCTTGGCGTCTACGTCGCGGCCCGCCTCCTCGTCCGGGCTGCTCGCCAGCGGGGCCTGGACGAGACTCCGGTGGCGGATTTCGCCATGTGGGGCTTGCTCGCCGGCCTCGTCTCCGCGCACCTGGTCCATCTCTTCCTCTACCATCCGGAGGAGCTGCGATCCGGCGGACTTCTGCAGATCCTGAAGGTCTGGGACGGCCTGTCGTCGATGGGCGGACTGCTCGGAGGAGTGCTCGCAGCGGTGGTGTTTTTCCGCGCCCGTGGTCTCTCCTTCGCGAGGTATGCGGATTCGTTCGCGCTGGCGATCGCCCCGGGATGGGCGATCGCTCGTCTCGGATGCTTCTCCGTGCACGACCACCCCGGCGTCCTGACCAATTTCTTCCTCGCGGTGCAATTCCCCGGCGGCGCGCGCCACGATCTAGGCTTGTACGACGCGCTGGTACTGTTCGGGTTGACGCTGCTCGTGTATGGGCTTTCCGGACGGAAGCTGCTCGCTGGGCGGTTGCTTGCAGTCCTCGCGCTCGGATACGGCCTTGCCCGGTTCGCGCTCGACTTCCTTCGCGCATCCGACGTCCCGTACGCCGACGCGCGCTACCTCGACCTGACGCCCGCCCAGTACGCCAGCATTCTTCTCGTCCTGTATGGAGCCATCCAGCTGCTCCGGCGGAAGCGCGCGTCCAGGCAGCTCGTCTCGAACTCTGTGGTGAGAAACGACCAAGTCTCCGCCGCTACTTGACCATCACTGCAGAGCGGAGCTTCGCCGCCTGCCAGTTAGCGCTGCTGCCCGCTCATGCAGCTTTTCATCATCTGCGCCATGTGCTGGACGTGCTGCACCTGGTCCTTGCTCTTGGCCCGCATCCGGATGGTCGCTCCGTCCTTCGTGTTCTGCACAGTGACGTCAGCGCTGCCCATCATCTGCGAGCAGGACATCCCGCCCATCATTCCGCCGCCCATCATTCCGCCGCCCATCATTCCGCCGCCGTCGGCCATCATCCCGCCCATCATGCCGCCGTCGCCCATGGGCATGCCCGGCATCGAGCCCTGGCTGTCCCCAGCGTCTTGCGACCAGGCGGCCAGCGCGGCGAGGGAAAGGGCGAAAGCGAATCCGATGCTTGGGAGCCATCTACCCATGTCGTCCTCCGGTACACGCTTGTTATGCAATTCTGTCGCGAACGTGGCCACCGTGCAGGCCCGATGCATCCGTGCCAGCAACGCGAGCAAGTCGCCGAGTGCTTGCCACCGGGGATCGCTACCGATCGAGCTTGGAGAACTCAGCGGCGACGTGCACGATGCGGCCCCCGACGATCGTAAGCACAGACGTGAGCCCTCGGATATCGTCGGTCGGGACAGCGAAGTAATCGTCGCTAAGGACGATGAGGTCGGCATGCTTGCCGACTTCCAGCGATCCTACCCTCCCCTCCTGCACGACGTTCCAAGCGCAGCCCGCCGTCTTGGCGCGAAGCGCCTCTTCTCGGGTCAGCCGCTGCTCGGGCGGAACGCCGGGTACCGCCGGATTGAACGACTTCCCGCTGACCACGTACCAGAGATCGATGAACGGCGGGTAAGGCGCGACGTTCATCGCGTCCGTGGACAGGCAGAGATGGATGCCACTGTCGAACATGCTCTTGAAGCGCGGAGTGCGGCCGCTCCCGAGCGCCCCACTGGTGCTCGGGGTCATCCCGACGCCGAGCGCTTTCACGCGCGCAAGTGTCGCGTCCGTCGGGCTGACGCCGTCGTTGCCTGGATGGGCGATCGTCCAGTGGAGGCCCGCAATCGGATGGACCTTGTTCGCCTGCTCCCAGAAGCCGAGCACCGCTGCTTGAGTCGCGTCCGCGCTGGCATGGTTCTCGAAGCTCATGCGGTTGGTGGCCAGGAAGTCCGCCATGGCCTGATACTCCGCAGGGGTCGGGGCCGGTTGGTCTCCGGGACAGAGCACCTCCTCGCCGACGCCGAGGTACCGGAGCATGTCGTCGCCCATGAAGCCCAGCGGATGGCGGTGGTCCGGAAGGAGCTGTGCCAGCCCGGAGAAGTTATTCATCAAGTGGAAGACGATCCGCGCGTTCAGCCGGCCGTCCCTCCGAAGCTGAATCACGGCCTGGTGATCGTGCTGCCCGACGCCGAACTCCAGGCAGCTGCCGGCCGGATTGAATGGCTGCTGGTTGCCCTCGGGATCGTTCCAGGCAGTGAGGCCGAGCGAATTGGCTGCGCGGATGAAGTCCGCCAGACAGTTGGCTTGCTCGTCGATCGAGTGCGCGTCGAACTGCGCGATGACCGCGGCGCCCGCTGCCGCCTGGGCCGAGCCGGTGAGTCGTCCCGTCGGGTTGGACGCCAGGAGTCCGAGCAACTGCAGGGCCCGGGTATTCACCTGCGCGCCGGCGGCACCGGAGGCCACGATGAAGACCGGGTTCGCGGGAAGTGCCGTGTCGAGCTCGGCCAGCGTGAACATCCCCGGCTGATCCAGTTGCGCCACCGTCCATCCGGCGGTCGTGAATATCCACGTATCCGCGGCGAGCTGGCGTCCCTTCGCCGCGTACAGCTCGAGCGCCTGCGAGCGCGAGAATACGTTGTCGAGCCGCACCGTCTCGGTGAAGCAGTGGTAGCCGTTGCGCAGACCATGCAGGTGGCCGTCGATCAACCCGGGCAGCACGCGCCGCCGGTTGAGATCGATGATCTTCGTGTTCCGTCGGGCGAGCTCCCGCACACGGCCATTCCGGCCTGTGGCGACGATTTCCCCGTTCTTGATGGCGATCGCTTCGACGGTGGAGTTTCTCGCGTCGACGGTCGAGATGCGACCGTTGTGAAGCAGGAGGTCCGGCCCCTCGTTCTTCTCTTCATCCCCATCGCCTTCCCTCTCGTGGGGCGCGGCAACAGGAGCGACGCCTAGCAAGACCGCCAACAGACATGCGCAGAACCCGCTCAGCCCGCTGAACCAAAGAGCCTTCGCCTTCATGGATTTTCCCCCGCTCGCTGACGAATGCCAGACTTCGGAACTGCGCGATGAGGACTTGCCCAAGGACTGGTTCACTCGGGCTCTGCTCGGGCCTATAGGCACTGCTCCACGGGCACGTCAACGGAGCTGGTCGCCACTGCTCGACGACAGCGCTATCGACCTGGGCCGGCGCTGACATTGTGCGTCTTGACTTTCGACCTGGGGCGGCGCCCTAGGGACGATCGTACGATTTCGTAGGCTTCCGCCGTTGGTCCCGACGGCGTCGTCGTCACCGCAAGCCGGTACGTCACGACGGGAAGGGGAAACCATGACAACGAAGAAATGGTGCGTCAGGTTGATTTCTGCTGCTCTCGTGCTCGGCATCGCCGCTTGGAACGCACGGGCCGACGATGAGGACGAGAGCGCCAACGCGTTCGCTCCAAACGTCGACACCCCCATCAAGCATGCGCCGAGGCCCATCATAGGCGCGCTGCGCCAACCTCTCGACAAGCTTCCGCAGATCGAGAATTTCGAGATCATCGGGCACAACGTGCTGCCGAATCCGGGGGACACGATCGCGCGTGGCCGGAACGGCCCGATTGGAATCGCGGACAACTGCCTCTACGTCGGCAACCGGATCGGCCCGCGAACCGGCACGGGTCCCGCTTTCAACACGCCTGCCCACGACCCGGAAGTGCTCATCGTGGACATCTCGAATCCTTGGAAACCAACGGTCGTGCGCGCCTTCACTACACCCGCCGGCGCGACTTCGCGGGAACTGCGGACAATCCCCGACATGCACACGCTGATCATCGAAAACTTCCGCGACACGGCGCCAGCGTCGAGCGCGGTCGACAACTTCCAGATCTACGACATCACCGACTGCCGGAACCCGGTCCTGACGGGAACCATCGCGCTGGGCGCGGACACGCCACATGAGTTCTTCCTCTGGCGCGATCCTGCGAACCCGAAGCGGTTCCTCATCTTCGCGTCGGTCAACAACCGAGAGCCGTCTCTCCGTGTGTTCGAGGTGGTAAATCCTCCGCACGGGTCACTCTCGTCTACGCCCGTTGCCACCTTCTCGCTCGCTCCAGCGGTTCCTGCAACGGAGCCCGTCGACCCGGCGGACTATGCCGACGACAACTTCGTCTTCACGGCCAAGCCGACCACCAGGGCAACAGCCTGCACTCGATGTCCGTGTCGCAAGATGGAAAGCGCGTGTACATGGCGAACTCGGACGCTGGTTACTTCATCCTCGACAGCTCGCGCCTGACCGCCGGGTTGCCTTGCACCCCGAACACCGTGACCGTGGACGCGAACACCAACAAGGATCCGAACCTCTGCTTGCGAAAGATCAACCCGGACCCACAGGCCAGGATCGATCACAGTCCCCCGTTCGGCGGTATCCACCACTCGATTCATCCAGTCCCGGGGCGGCCCGCTCCCAACACCCATCAGCCGGAGTTTGCGATTTCGTCAGGCGAGCGGAACGGGACCACGACGTGCCCATGGACTCCGGGGCAGATTCTCGAGCTCAGCAATGAGAAGAGTCCCCAGATCATCGCTCAATTCCTGGTCCCCGAGAACCTCGCGGAGAACTGCTTCGTGGGCGGCCCCGGCGATCCGGCCCTGCTCCGGGAATTCTCGACACATCAGGCACTGATCTTCCCGAACCTCTTCTTCCTGTCGTGGTACTCGGCCGGCCTGCGCGCCTGGGACATCTCCACTCCGTGGCTTCCGAGCGAGACAGGTGTCTTCGTGCTCAAGCCGGAGAAGCAGGTCGTCGAGCGGTTCCGGAACAGTCCCGACGTCTGGACCTGGCCGTTCCCGATCCTGCACAACGGCTTCGTCTACATGTGCGACGAGAACAGCGGACTCTTCATCCTCAAGTACAAGGGCGCCCGGGCCGACGAGTTGCCCCGCCACGGAACCTTCCTGAGCAACACCAACTTCTGCAGCCTCCCGAACGGCTGCTAGAACGACGGAAGCATCGGTCGCCTGAAAAAGGGAGCACACGGCCCCCTCTTTCAGGCGGTTCTCACTCCGGGAGCGCTGTCGCGATTGCGTTGACCTCTCGCCTGCGCGTTCTGCTTGCGCCGCAACAGATGAGCGCGCAAGATTCCCGGTCGATGCGACAACTGCTCGCAGCGCTGTCTGCCACCTGGATGCTCGTCGGAGCATTCGCTCCGCCCATATTGGCAGCGTCCTGCTACCGACCTGCTCCCAATGGGTGTTGCGATTCGGGTCGTTCCGGCGCGCCAGGTGCGGAGATCGCCGGCTGTGCCCCGTGCTGCGCGTGCGACGAGTTGCGTAGCGCGCCCTCCGCTCCGGCGACCGTACCGGAGCGCCTGTCCGCGCCAGCACCGGTTGCGGTCCTCACCAGTATCGCCGCCGCCTTGCCCGTCCTGAATCGCGGCCTCGAAGCCGACCTTCAGCCGCGACTGCCGGACCTGCCCAGCACGCTGGGCCCGCCCTTGCGCCTGCGGATCTAGACAGAACGCGCCCTGATCGAGGCCCGCGCGCTTCGCGCGCGCCGGCGGATCTCTGCTGACGGCAGCGGTCGCCGGAGCTGTTCTGTCCCGTCGTACGCGCAAGGACCAGCCACATGAAGCGTATGAAGCCCGCCACGTTGGCGCTGGCACTGTCGAGCGTAACCGCGCTCGGCTGCGTCGCGCTTCCTCCTCCGCTGCCTCCGGGCAGCGACCCCGCCAATCCGCGCGCACCGGAAGCGCCGGCAGTAGTGCCATCCCCCGTGCTCAGGTCCGACCCTCCGCCGGCGACGGCGCTCCAGCCCCCTGCCGCAGGAGGCGGGATGCAGATGGGTCACGAGTCGATGCAGCACGACGGTCACGGAGGCATGCAGCAGGACCAAGACGCCGGCATGCGGCACGAAAGCGATGCCGGCATGCAGCACGATCACATGGGTCACGGTGCGAGCGAGCCCGGCGATGCGGGCTCGACCATGCCCGAGCATCACCAACATCAGGGTACGCAGCCGGCAGCTCCCGTCGAAGCGCGCGATGGAGGTTCGCCATGAAGATGACCCACCTCACGGTCGCCGCCCTGACCGCCGCCGGTTGCGCGTCCACCTCGCCCCGTCCGAGCTTCGAGCAGGTCTCGAAGCTCGTCGAGGAGCGTGGAGGCAAGCCGCTCCACTGGGACGAGGGCACCCCGGCCAACGCCCAGGTGCAAGCCCATGTCCGCGATCTGCTGCGCGGCACGCTGACGCCGGAGGGCGCGGTGGAGGTTGCCTTGCTGCGCAACCAGGGACTCATCGCCACCTACGAGGAGCTCGGGGTCGCTCAGGCGGACCTCGTCCAGGCGGGACTGCTGCACAACCCGACGTTCGGCGCGCGAGTGCGCTTCCCGACTGGGGCGGGATTGACGGCCACGGAGTTCTCCGTCGCGGAAGACTTTCTCGGCATCTTCACCTTGCCCCTGCGCAAGCGCGTTGCTGCCGCGCAACTCGATGCCTCCAAGGCGCGGGTGGGCAACGCCGTGCTGGACCTCACGGCTGAAGTCCGCGGGGCATTCGTCGGCCTCCAGGCCGCCCAGGCGACGGCGAAGGTCCGTCAACTCGTGCTCGATGCGCAGCAAGCCGCTGCCGAGTTGCGGCGCCGCCAGCATGCGGCGGGAAACGTCGGTGACCTGGAGCTGGTGCAAGAGGAGGCGTTCTACCAGCAGGCGAAGCTCGACCTCGCCCGTGCACAGACACAGGTGTTGGAGCAGCGGGAGCGGGTGAACCGCTTGCTGGGGCTCTGGGGCGAGGAGAGCAACTCGTGGAAAGTTCCCGACGAGCTGCCCGTGCTGCCCGCTGCAGAACCGGCGCTGGAGCACGTCGAGTCCCTCGCCGTGGCGCGCCGCCTCGACCTGGCCGCGGCGCACAGCGAGGCGCATGCTCTGGAGCAGGCTGCGTCCGCGGCGGGCATCACCCGCTTCATCCCCGCGCTCGGGGTCGGCGTCTCCACCGAGCGAGACGCCGAGGGAACGCGCGTGACCGGCCCCTCGGTGACCCTGGAGCTCCCTCTCTTCGATCAGGGACAGGCGCGCGTGGCGCGGCTCGCCGCCCAGGTCCGACGGGCGCGGGCGAGGGAGGCGGAGCTGGCGGTCAACGTGCGCGCAGAAGTGCGCGCGCTCCGGAGCCGACTCCTCGCCAGGCGCGGCGTGGTCGAGCACTACCGCGCGGTGCTCCTTCCGCTCCGCGAGCGCGTCGTGCAGCACGCGCAGCTCCGCTACAACTCGATGCTGCTCGGCGTGTTCCAGTTCCTCCTCGCACGGCGGGAGCAAATTAACGCCTACCGCGACTACCTCGATTCCGTTCGCGACTACTGGATTGCGCGCGCTGACCTGGAGCGCGCCGCAGGCGGGTCGCTGACGGCAACTCTTGCTCAGGAGACCAAGCCATGACTTGCACCCTCGTCCGCGGCGCGATCGCAGCGGTCCTCCTCATGCCGGCGGTTGCCGGTGCTCAGAGCAAGCTTCCGTATGTTCCAGTGGTCACGCCGAACGGGAAGTCGCTACCATTCGTGCTGGACCGTGGCGTGAAGGTCTTCCACCTCATCGCCGAGCAGGTCAAGCGCGAGCTTGCGCCCGGCATGGTCATCAACGCGTGGGGCTACAACGGCCAGACGCCCGGTCCCACGATCGAGGCGGTCGAGGGTGACCGGGTCCGGATCCTGGTGACGAACCACCTGCCTGAGGACACCTCGGTCCACTGGCACGGCGTGCTGCTGCCCAATGGCATGGACGGCGTGCAGGGGCTGAACCAGCCGCACATCAAGCCCGGCGAAACGTTCGCCTACGAGTTCACGCTGCGCCAGAGCGGTACGCAGATGTACCACCCCCACGCGGACGAGACGCTGCAGATGGCGCTCGGCATGGAGGGCTTCTTCATCATCCACCCGAAGAAGGAGCGGCAGCGCATCGACCGCGACTTCGCCATCTTCCTGCACGAGTGGGACGTGCCCTTTGGCAGCGCCACGCCCAACCCGGCCACGATGACGGACTTCAACCTGTTCAGCTTCAACGGCCGCGTCTTCCCGGGCACCGCACCCTTGATCGTGAGGAGGGGACAGCGGGTGCGCGTGCGGCTGGCGAACCTGAGCATGGACAGCCACCCGATCCACATCCACGGGGTCCACTTCGTGGAGTCGGGTACGGACGGCGGGCCCACGCCTGTCTCGGCGCAGATTCGGGAGACGACAGTGAACGTCCCGCCCGGTACCACGCGCGACATCGAGTTCGTGGCGGACCTGCCCGGAGACTGGGCCATGCACTGCCACAAGAACCATCACACCATGAACCAGATGGCCCATGACCTCCCCAACCTCATCAACGTCGATCAGTCCGGCATCGAGGAGAAGGTGCGCGCCTTGCTGCCCGGCTACATGGCGATGGGCCAGACCGGCATGGGCGAGATGGCCGACATGCAGATGGGAGGCCCGCGCAACACGCTGCCGATGATGACCGGAGAAGGGCAGTTCGGCGCCATCGAGATGGGCGGCATGTTCACGGTGATGAAGGTGCGCGAAGGCATCACCAGCTACCGGGACCCCGGTCCATACAAGTACCCGCCAGGCACCGTGGCCCACAAAGTCGGCGAAGAGACCGGCCAACCGAAGCGCCAGATGGAGCACCATCACCACCCCGGAGGCGCCCCATGACCGATGACGTGCTCCAGGGCGCTTCCGACGAAAAGAGTAGGACGTGAAGAAGCTCTGCATCGCGCTTGCGGCATTCGTCGTCGTGACGCTCGGCGTGATCATCGGTGGACTCGCCCTGCTGCTGCGCGGTGGGATCAGCGCAAAGGTCGAGCCGACGGGCATCGAGACGGCCGTGGCGGGCCAGCTGCGGCGAGTCGGCATCCCCCGCAGTTTCCGGAAGCTTGGCAATCCGGTGGCCTCGTCGAAGCAGGCGGTGGCTGCTGGTCGCACACACTTCGCGGACCATTGCGCGATCTGCCACGCAAACGACGGGAGCGGGCAGACGGAGATGGGCCGCAACCTCCATCCACGGAGTCCAGATCTGCGGTTGCCCGAGACGCAGCAGCTCACCGACGGCGAGCTGTTCTACATCATCGAGAACGGCGTCCGGCTCACCGGGATGCCCGCCTGGGGAGACGGCGGCGAGGAGAGCGTGCGCGCGAGCTGGCACCTGGTCCCGTTCATCCGCCACCTCCCGCAGCTCACGCCCGAGGAGAAGCTGGAGATGGAACGCCTCAACCCGAAGAGCCCTGAGGAGTGGCGCGAGATGCAGGAGGACGAGGAATTCCTCAAGGGCAACGAGCCTTCCGACAAGACCCACAAAGAGCCACGCCACCACTAGCGAGGAACACCAACATGAAGGTCGCATCGATATTGCTCGCGTTCGCAATCTGCTCCGCTCCTGTCGCTGCCCACGAGGGCGGACACGACGCACGAGGCGTCGTCAGATCCGTCGGCTCGCAGGAATTGACCATCAAGACGAGTCATGGCGAGGAAACGTTCGTCCTGACCCCCGAGACGCAGTTCGTTAAAGACGGGTCGCCGGCGACCGCACAGGACCTCAAGACATCGGACCGCGTCGTGCTTCACGCGAAGAAGAAGCTTGGCCGCTTCGAGGCGGTGAAGGTGCAGTTCAGGTCGGGAACAAGTCCGAAGAAGCCATGACCGACGACAAAATGGCAACTCGCCTCGTCTCGGCGGCCCGTTACAAACGCGCACGTCGCAGCAGCTGCGCGTTGATCGCCACAATCACGGTGCTCGCCGACATGAGCGCCGCGCCGACAGCGGGCGACAGCACGACGCCGTAACCGGCCAGGATTCCTGCTGCCAGAGGAATGGCTGCAATGTTGTAGCCGGCCGCCCACCACAGGTTCTGGATCATCTTCCGGTAAGTGGCGCGAGACAGGTCGATGATCCGCGGCACGTCACGTGGATCGTTCCGAACAAGCACGATGTCGCCCGCCTCGACAGCAACCTCCGTCCCGGCGCCGATTGCGATGCCGACGTCGGCGGTCACGAGTGCCGGCGCATCATTCACCCCGTCGCCAACCATGGCCACGCGTTTGCCAGCCCGCTTCAGCTCTTCGATCTTCGATGCTTTTTGATCCGGGAGCACTTCGGCAAAGACGGTACCGATCCCGAGTTCGGCAGCCACGGCGTCCGCGACGGGCTTCGCGTCGCCGGTCATCATTACAACCTCGACGCCACGGTCGCGCAGAGCTCGGACGGCGTCCTTCGACTCCGGCCGGATGACATCCGCCACAGCGAAGGCGGCGAGCACACGACGTTCATCCGCGAGATAGATCGACGCCTGTCCACGCTGTGCCGCCCGGTCCGCAGCCTGACGCAACTCGGGTGAAAGCTCGAGCAAGCGCGCGCGGCTCAGCGCTGGGCCACCGATGTACAGCTCGCGCCCGTCGACGCGCGCCTTCGCGCCTTGCCCTGGAATGGCCTGGAGTCCTTCGGCCGGGCGGAAGTCGACGCCGCGTTCTTTTGCCGTCCGGACGATCCCTTGCGCGATCATGTGCTCCGAATCGGCTTCGATGGCCGCAGCCAGGCGGAGCGCCTCCTCGGGTGCGAACCCTTCGACCGTGCCGATCTCGACGACTCCGAATTCCCCTTTCGTCAGGGTGCCGGTCTTGTCAAAGACCACTGCGTTCAGCTTCCGTGCTTCTTCCAGCCCCCGACGATCTCGTACCAGGAGCCCACTTCGCGCGCCGAGCGTGGTGGAAATTGCGATCACGAGCGGGATGGCAAGTCCGAGCGCGTGCGGGCAGGCAATGACGAGAACAGAAACGACCCGCTCGATGGCGAACGCCGGGTCGGCGCGTCGGATGACGAACCAGGCGATGAATGTCACGGCGGCGGCGACCACCGCTACTACGGTGAGTATGAACGCCGCGCGGTCGGCCAGCGTCTGCGCGCGGGAGCGAGATATTTGCGCCTGCTCGACAAGGCGCATGATGCCCGCGAGCGCGGTCCGGTCGCCGATGCCGGTGACATCTACTCTGAGCGACCCGGGGCCATTGACCGTCCCAGCGATGACCTTGTCGCCGGTCCTCTTGTGAACTGGCCGTGACTCACCCGTGATCATCGACTCGTTCACCTCGCTGGAGCCATCCCGCACCACGCCGTCCGCCGGGATGCTCGCACCTGGCCGGACGAGAACGAGGTCCCCTTCGCGCAGGTCCTCGATGGACACCTCTTCCGTTCGATCTCCCGCGATGCGCGTCGCAGTCCTGGGCAGAAGCTTGGCCAGCTCCTTGAGCGCACCCTGCGCTTGCGAGATGGAACGCATCTGGATCCAGTGGCCCAGCAGCATGATCGTTACCAACGTGGCGAGCTCCTCCCACAGGGGCATGCCGGGATATCCCAGCGTCACGATCACGCTGAAGACGAACGCGACCGAGATCGCGAGCGCGATCAGCGTCATCATCCCGGGCAACCGGTGCCTCAGCTCCCGAACCGCGCCCTGGATGAATACGGAGCCGCCGTAGACGAAAACGGCCGTTCCGAATGCAGACGGGATCCAGTGCGCGCCCGGCACATGCGGCGCCCTGTAGCCGAACGCCTGCTGGAGCATGTGCCCCCAGACTAGCGTCGGGACCGTCAGCAGCAGAGAGACGAAGAACTTGTCGCGGAACATCGCGACGCTGTGACCCGCGTGCGCGTCGTGCCCGGCACGCTCCGGATGGCGAGTGTGCTCATGCCCTGTGTGGTGGTCGTGCCGATGAACCGCATCGTGTTCGGTTGTTTCGCGGTGCGGACCACCTACCACAGCGCGCGAGTGGCGATGTTGGTGCGCGAGATCGTTCTGTGCTTCCTCGTCGTGCTGATGCGGTCCCATGTCGGTCTCCTGCCCGTGCTGACGGATGTCGAGCATTAATGCAGCGGTAGAGTGTGGTTCGGACACTCAGGGACGAACGACGCAAGTGCAGCGATCAACCGAGGCACGGCATGGCTCGACTGCGGCCCGATGTCCGGCTTCGACCACGCGAAAGTCGACGAGGCGTTCTTCGCGGCAAGCAGGGACTGCGTGGGGTGCGACGAGGAGTTCTTCCCCGAGGGGCACGTCCGGTCCAACTTCCTCTGCAACCTGGGGTACGGAGACCCCGCCAAGCTGCACGCTCGGAACCCGCGACCCGACTTCGACGAAGCGTGCGTCCTGCTGTAGCGCTGGGCAGCCGCAAGCAGCGCGAGCGCCGCGGGGGCCTCTCGAAAATCATGGCCCCGAGTATGCGGGCATGATCGGATCGACGCGCGCGAGCGTGAAGCTGCCCGAGCTCGATCCGTCCCGATTCGCCACGGTCCCGGCAATGGCGCGGCCCTGTACCTTGCCATCGAATTTCAGGTTCTCCAGCTCGAAATGCACGCTGTCGCCGGAGCGCCGCACCGTATCCAGCATGATGCCGGACTGGTTCTCGAGCGACATCCAGCTGCCACTGTACGTGCCTGCCTTCTGCGCCGTGATGGAAAGCGAGAGCGGCCGCTGCTACCCGTCCCGATCAATCACGCCCGCCCACATTCCCGCGAGCGGGTTATCGCGCGACTGCTCCACCTGACTCGACGCACCCGCGCACGCCGTCAGGGCGAGCGCGAGCGAGACAATCGTGTTCTTCACGGAATCCTCCCGATTCACGGCCGGCGCCGAGCCGGCGTGCGCAGCTTTCCTTGTGGTTTCGACTTCTCCTCCACATGCAACGTCGCTGAGTGCAAGGTGTGAGCCACTCCAAGACGCGAGCGAACGAGAGGGGCAGCCCTCGAATTACGAAACGTCATTCTCGGAATCACCGGATTTTCGTAATTAGCGGACGAGAGACATCCCCGAGCGGCCGTGCGACCTTTCTCACCCTGCTAGCCTGACGCCGGCTGCTGGCGATCCACTAAGTTGTGTCCCGGCTCGCGTGCCAATTGCGAAGCTCATCCAAGCCCTGAATGAAGTTGGCGCGACCCAGCCCGATCCGGACGTGATGATCGCCGTATTCGAACCGGGTCGACGGCAAGACGACTGTGCGCTCCGGCGCGAGGGCCCCGCAACCGTACTGCCGCGCATCAACCTCTGGGAGGGATCGTGCGGACGCACCGCTACGGGCGCATTTCGGCGAACTTCTGAGGCCAGATGAAGTCAGAACGCGACGTGGACCCGCCCCGTGAATACGTGGGCGGGTCCGCGGTCGCGGTTGAAGCCCGGATTGACGATCGGCTGGTAATTGACTCCTGCCGACATCTCCTTGGTGAGCGATAGCCGGTAGTAGACCTCGCCGAGGATCTCCGGCCCGTACCGCAAGGCGCCGTCGCCGATGATGAAGCCCAGTCCACCGGCTTCGAGATAGCGACGGTGGGGACCGGACAAGCCGCTGACCACAACTGCCGCGCCTGCCTCGTCGGCCTCGCGACCCCACAGCGCCCCGGACTGCACCGCTCCGATTGCCAGCGAGCGATCGATCTCGGTGAATGCCCAGGTTTCCGTCTTTCCGTCGTCCCAGCTCGCGCGGGCGAACGCCGATAGACCCGACCCGAGATCCTGGTTCGCGCTCGCGACGAATCCGAACTTCTTCCGGCCATCCGCCCGCGTCGCCGTCACGTCCGGCGGCGTGGCCATCGCGAGCGCCGCTTCGTAATCGCCCATATGGGCAGTGTTCAGGAACGCGAGCAGCCGCACGGCCCCGGACCTCCCGCCCCACGACCAGCGGCGCTCGCCTTCGACGGCGATGCCGCGCGCCCGGGCGACGTTCCACTCGAAATCCATGCCGTTGGCGACCTGAGGCTCGAGGAAGATCCCGGCCCTCGCCGACCAGTCGCCCAGGTCCAAGGCCACGGCCGCCCCCCAGGTGTAACCGCGCGTATCAGCCGGGTAGTCGAAGGCCGCGGAAGCCCACAACCCCCAGCTCATGAAGCGCGTGTGGGGATCGTTCGAGACCGGATTTGCGTCGAGCAGGTCGGTCGTGCTGACCCTTCCGACGGTGACGGTCAACGCATCGCGATCGCGCTCACCGGCGAGCTGGGTCGGCCCGGAATCGAGGCGCACCCGACCACCGCCCAGGCCGAATGTCTGGCGCAGGAACATGCGCCCGAGGAAGATCGTGGGGTCGGGATCGCCGACCCGGTAGACCTCGCCGCTGGGAAATGCCGCGACCCCGAACGTGCTGCTCAGACCGCGACCTCCGCTCAGCTCCGGATCGAGGTACAGCTCGCCGCCGCGCCAGAGGCGAATCGCGGCGAAGACGTCCATCACGACGCTGGTGGCGCTCTCGGCGTCGCTCGACAAGGGGTGCGGGCCGGAGTAGGCCGCCGGAAATCCCGGATGTGCCTGCGTGGCGACCGTCGCCTGGAAGTGCAGCTCCAGGTTCCGTTGCTCCGGCGGGTCGTCGCCGCGAGCGGACATCGCGCACAAGTCCACCATGAGGGCCAGCCAGGCAAGTCGACGCATGTCCGGAGAGCGGCTCCCTTAGCAGAGGCGCGCTGAAATGCAACCGCCGGTCGGGCTGACCCCGGCCGGCGGCTGGATGGCACTGCAAGATCGCTTGGTCAGGCGGGCGGCTTGTCCTCGTCGAGCTGCTTCCGGAAGGGGATGACGCCGGGGAGGACCCACTTGTCCCACATCTCGTCGATCTTGCTCTGGAAGTAATCGAGATCGTCGTTGGTGAAGTGGGCGAAGCGGCCCTGACGGAGCAGGTAGTCCTTGACCGGGAGGCGCTTCACACGGCCGTCGGCGATGTCGCGCGTCTTGCCGATCAGCTTGAGGACGCCGTTCTCCACCTCGTACAGCGGCCAGATGCCGGAGAGCACCGCAAGCTCGCCCAGCTCGTGCGACTGCATCGGGTCGTAGTCCCAACCCTTCGGGCACGGGTCGAGCGAGTGGATGAAGGTGGGTCCGCCGATGGTAAGCGCCTTGCGCACCGCGTTCATCGAGTAGACGGGATAAGACATGCAGACGGTGGCCACGTAACGGCAGGTGGGGTGGCCCGCCGCCAGCATGCCGGCCATGTTCTTCTTCCAGCGGTGATGCATGATGCGCTTGACCTTCCCCGGCGGGCTGAAGGTCGTGTGGGCGCCGTACGGCGTGGACCCCGAGAGCTGGATGTCCGTGTTGGCGTACGACTCGTTGTCGTACATGAGGATCAGGCAGTTGTAGTCGGGATGGGTGAGCGTCGCTGAGATGGCGGCGAGGCCCATGTCCGCTCCGCCCCCGTCGCCGCAGAAGGCGATCACGTTGATCGGCTCGTCCTTCATCTTGCCCTTGCGCATCAGCACCTTGAGCGCCGCCGCCGCGCCCAGCGCCGCCGAGCCGGAGGAGCCGAGCTGCGTGTGCATCCAGGGCACGACCCACGAGGTGCTGTAGTACGTGGTATTCGCCACGTACATGCAGCCGGTGCTGCCCAGCACCACGGTGCGCGGGCCCGCGGCCTTCACCATCAGCTTCATCACCAGGGCGGACTCGCAGCCCTGGCAGGTGCGGTGGCCGGAGGTGAAGAACTCCTCGAGGGGCAGCTTCTTCACGCCCTTGAACGGATCCAGCTTCTGCGTGCCTCGGAGGTGCGTCAGTTCCGCCATCTCCCTATCGGTGATCGCCATCTTCAATCCTCCTCGCGCTCGATCTCTTGGCTAAAGTTTGTCCCGCTACTCGCGCAGGCCGATCCACTGGGTGCCGGGCTGCGACTTGCCCGCCGCCGCCTCGTAGACCTTCTCGGTCATCTTGCGCACGTCAGGCACGGTCACCTCGCGGCCGCCCAGGCCGCAGATGAACCCGACCACCGGCGGCCGGCTGGCCGACGGGTACAGGGCGGTGCGCACCTCGGTGGTGAGCACGCCCGAGTGGTACGGCGAGCCGAGCGAGAAGTCGCGGTCGATGACGCCCACCGCCTTGAAGCGGCCCAGCGACTTCGCCAGCTCCTCGGCGGCGAA